>Ga0105248_10001249_pt1 | contig 28414 bp, 27 predicted proteins | sample KBSS34metaG_FD_81524 | JGI IMG/M metagenome (GOLD analysis project Ga0105248, IMG submission 81524) | Switchgrass rhizosphere microbial communities from Kellogg Biological Station, Michigan, USA - KBS S3-4 metaG | ecosystem: Host-associated > Plants > Roots > Rhizosphere > Soil | place... | reverse complement strand
TTCTTTTTTGTTCGGCCTTATTATCTTCTATCGTATAACATACTTTCGGCTCCCAATCATCGCCCCCAGCAATCGACCACTTACATCGACAACGGGCAACCAGCATGAACGGCGTGCAGGCGAAATTGTTTTCATGGACGGCCCACGACAGCACCCATCACGCAAAAGCCGGCTGAATACAAGCAATGCTCAGTAGCAATAAGCTCATGATCACGACTAGGTTGAAAGCACCTACTTTCCCAACTATTCATCGGCATTCAACACAAAAACATCTCACAGTAACGCCTTTACTTCTTTTCAAAACTTGTCGAGCTATACGCTCAGGGAGGTTGGCAATGTCATGTCAATCAACAACATTCTAAAGCGACTCTATGTCGCACTTTTCCTTTCTCTGTCAACCATTGCCCTGATGCCGACTATGGCAAGCGCTCAAGCAATCGCCCAAGCAATCTCAATGAAAGCAGGCTCTGCCCAGCTTGAAATCGTAGTCTGCGACGGCCGGGGCAATCCCATTACCGGTGCAGCCGTGACGCTAGAAACTGACCGCAATGGCGAAACCTTCACCATCCGAGCTTCGGCACCGGGTTTCAAATCCTCCAAGCTGGAACACATTCGCGTTGCCGAAAGCGGCACCACCGTCTACTTGATGCTGGTAGCCAAACATGCGCGTCTGGACATGAGCGATGTCACCTTCGAAAAGCTGCCGCAAACAGATCCGGAGCTCTACGAACGCATCATCTGTAAGTCGCTTGCACCCAATGCCTGTCAGGCCTTCTATGAAGATTTGCTGCTACACAGGCGTGATAAATTGGCGGCGCTGATCGACATCGCCGAGGCCCTCCAGGGCATCAAAATCGGCGGTCGAACAGCTTTTTCGTACTACCAGGCAGTCGATTTTGACAATTCGCTCGCTCGCGATCGCTTCTTCGGCTACATCGACAAAGCTGTAGCGACGAAACTAAAAGCAGCGACAGCAGCCGGTCCGTGCGGCATGCAAAACGGAGACACCTGTTTCACACGACAAAAATTTTTCCGCCTCCTGCATCACAACGCCACCAGCAGCTTCAAAGAAATAGACCTGGACCAAGCCAACGTCCAGATCACCTTCGATGAAAAGGACACACGCACCATCAATGGCGTCGAATGCGTCAAAGTAGAAACCGACATCGACTATTACCGCGGATTTGCTCATGCCTTCAAGGAGGTTTTACCGAACCTCCTGTTGCACCGCAAAAGCGACCCTAAGCGGGTCTTTTACTTGCGCTGGATGGCCACCAGGCAAAAACGTTCGCAGGGCGGCACTGTTGCTCCTTTCGCGCCGCCCATAGGCCTCAAGGGTAAACACTGATTGATAGGGGCGAACAAATACACGTCAAAATGAAACTGCGGGAAATCATTGGCCATGATTTTCCGCAGTTTCAGGGCATAAAAAATCGCTTCCTGATACTACTCACTTTAGTACAGCAAACGACCGAAAAAAGGCTTGGGTCCCACGGGGCCTTTACCTTTTTCTCCGGCCTAAGCTGATGCCAGCGCTTCGCGAATCAATCGTTCCGGTTGCGCCAGCCCATCGGGCAAACGCTCCAGCTCAGCAAGTCCACTGTCCTCCGGGTTTTCCACCAAATGAGGGAAGCGACTCTTTAAACGTGCAACCTGATTAGCCCACTTACTGCGAAACAGATTTGTCGAACCGAGAAAGGATTTGACCATGTTCAAGGTCGCTTCCAATCGAGGTTCTCCAGCGGCTGTTTGACGAGCGTGGTCGAGGTTGCTTAACTGTAATGAGGTGCGGATATTGAAGCTATTCAAATCTTCCCGCTGTTTGGCAAGAAGAGCCTGAAGCGCATGTCGAGCGGCTTCGGCCCTTACTTTATCAACCTCTCCGCACCGAAGCCTGAATAGTTGCAACAGTGTCCAGCAAAAAGCCATGACCAGTGCAATCAATACAAATTTAGCTACCATAGGTTTTATTTTGTCTTTACTTAAGCATCCACTGTTTTCTTGAATGACAGCTGCAATGCTTGCGAAATGGCTTCCTGACACTGGATCAAGCGCTTGCGCATGTTCTCTGTCTCAGAGCTGCTGTCCTTGCCATTCTCGGTAAGAAAATCGAGGGCCATTTTTATGCCATCCAGATGATGATAGATCTTGCTTGTAACATCCGCAGTTTCAACCGTGCTCTGGCTCGAAAGTAGATGCTCAATCAATCTGTCAGTCACCTCTTCCAACGATTCGATCTTATTCCCGGCGCTATCCATGTTGATGCCCGTTCCTGTCCTGTGTTTGGTCTTGCCATTTTTTATAAGTGAATAGACGACAATAAACATCAGGGCGGCGATTTCCAAGATTCCGACAATAATTAGTTTGTAAGTCATTTTCGTAGTGTTTATAGGTGATGAAATAAAGTCAAATCGAATTTATCGGGAATGAAATAAATTCGGTCGGCAATTGTGTCTGAATTGCCTGGTTCAAATACTTGGTCAAACGATCGCGGCTGGCGATAAGGTTCTGGCGCAGACTCGTCAAAGCCCTGGTTTGTTGATTGCGAGCTTTGGCCGGTTGACGTCTGAAACATTCGTGGCTTTTGATTGTGTCCATAAATTCAACGGCTTTTTTGATCAGGTAGAGATGGCGATAAATGCCGTCCTTGATCAACCATTGTTCATGCCAGTTACGACAATTGGTAAGGCGTTCCTGCACATCATCAGCGACCTGTTTCATCCTGGCGCTCAGTGACTCGTAATATTTAACAGTGCATTTCTTTGCCACGATTTGCTGGTGGCGAATCAGCAGGATTACCCCCGCAACTGCAGAGATAATTGCAAAGACCCAAAAGAGAGTGTTCATTTGAGATTGTGTTTTAGTTAAAAAATAGTTGCCTCTAATTGAAGCGGTTTAAAGAAATAGGACCTCTAACCTAATCATGAGAGGTCCTTTAGACAATACTTTCAAAGCGCAACTATCAGGCAAAGGGGATGCTAACGCAATCTATTGTCCAAACTAGGGGAGGCGCAATTGAGTTACTTAACATCGGCCAGGGCGATTCTGGCAAAAATCTGACACGACCCGACTGAGATTTGCTTTAGGTGAAACACCGGGGCACAGATTGAAAATTTGAGCCACGATGCCGTAGGGTCTATGTATCTTCCCCCCCCAACATCAACAAAGGTTCTCTAAACTACTTATCCTCATTGCAGACCCAATTTGCAGTGTTTTGGCCCCGGCAGTATGTTGCTGTGTCCTGAGCCATAAGTAGAGACAACCTTTTTGCTGTCGGTCCGACTGATTCTCCGACCTCAAGGTCAATTCAAACACGTATCCACGTGCAATCAAGCATCCCTTTACCTGACTGTAAATGGCGGCAATGAGGAACAGAAATGCGCAAATCAATTTTCACGGGACTTCTCGTCCTGGCAGGACTAGCTGTGTCAACTCTGGCACAGGCGGCAACAACGGCGGCAGGATCCGGCGACCCCGGTATTCCCTCGAGCGTTCTCTGGATCGGCGGCATTGCCGCAGGTCTGGCTTTCTTTTTGGGCAGCTTCCCTCCCAATCGCGGTGACATGGCCGCTTCGGAATGGGATATGCAGGGCTCACTGTTCTGGACTGTCGCCATGGGCGGCATCTTTGGCGGCGGCGCTCTCTACCTCAACAGCGGCGACACCATTGGTCTGATTGCAGCTGGTTTTGGCGCTCTTGTCGGCGTCACCCGACTGCTCACCACCCGGCCGCCGCGCGTCCCCAAGGGCGCTCCCCTGACCGACGGTATCAACCGCGCCCAGGGCGACAGTCCTAAGGCCAAATTCAAGGCGGCGGAACGTGCCTACAACAAGGCCAGCTTCCAGGCCGGCAACTCCAACCGTTTCGCCACCCGCGCACCGCGTGACTGGCGCTATGGTGCGGGCGGCATGGCCATCAGCGATTTCACCATGCTGGCGGACTCGCTCGCTTCGGCCAACAGCAACACCTTCGACATTCTGCTCCTGCTCGTGCGCGAACTGCCGGGAGAAGCAGATCAGCCGGCGGTGATTGTCGTCCGCGGTGCCGCGCAGTTGCGCACTGTTACCCGGAACGGCAACTCGTTCAGCATTCCACAAGTCGGCGAAATTCCGGCCGCTTCCATCGCTGGAGCGATCGGCTACGCCTGGCGCTAAGTCATAGAATCGGTAAGTAAGTAAATGTGTGGTGGGCGGCTTCTCTGGAAGTCGCTCACCGCGCAATCAAGCTAGACGACTCGTTTCTATGCGTTTGAATTTTTTAACATTATACTGTATCACCTAGTAAATAAACAGCAACAATTCATAGACCGGATTGGCAGCCGCTTTGGGCCAATCCGGTCTCTTTCATCAAATTGGCCGAGCCCCATAATCTGGGTCAGCCGGCAAAGCTAAATGCTCAAATTTCAGTTGCCGCGCACAGGGGCAAGCAACAGAATCGTCTGCCCTTCGCTGACACGACTCTGACCGTTGGCTGGGGCGCCATTGACGCGCAGGTCGTAGCCCTTGCAGTCGATTTCGGCCAGCGATAGCACTTCACCCACCGTCCACGACTTGGCCGCACCCAGGCTGAGGTTACGGACATTGCCGGGAGCTCCGACACGGACATTGAAGGTGGATGAATTGGCGGGCAGCGCACGCTCATTGGTCACGAAAGCGGATGAGGAGACGGAAGTGGAAGGAGCAAAGTTTAGTTCGGTTTTCATTGTGGGGGATTGCTTTTGGATATTGATGTCTTTTTGATTTTCTGTTGGTTTGTATTTCTCAAGCGAGGCTTTGACTCAGTCAAAGCTGCGAGTGCCATGGAAGAATGGCCGCAAGCCGAAAACGATCTCGTGATCGAGAGAATCTCCAGTCGTTTGGTCGGCTGCGTTCTCGATAGCGAACCAGCGGATCAATTGCCAGACAGCCAGTCCGGCGAGATACTCTGCTGTTGGGCCTACCGATATAGGACTGTTGCAGGCCGAAAGCTGCCCATTATCATCATTGTAGAGAGTCTCCTCCCAACCTTTGACATGGCTGGGGCGGATTGGGCATACCGTGTAGCAACGGCCTTGGTCAGCACCCATGCGGGTTTCGATCATGAGCTTGGTGCGCATTTTGAAGCGGATACTATTGTCCCATATCAGCCGGCGCGAGGACATTGTGTCGGTCAGAAGAAAGACCACATCGCCCAGAATCTGGGTGCCGTCAACCTTTTCGTTGTGCACGTTCAAAGTCAATCCGGTCTGCGCCCGTACCAGATCGTGCAACGCATCGACTTTGAATCGGCCAATGTCGCAAATTGCATACGCTTGATTAGCGATATTGTGAGCTTCTACTTTGTCGAAGTCCCAAACGTGGATATTGTTAACACCCAGCTTGGCCAGACTGACCGCAATCCTCGAGCCTGTCGCTCCGGCACCGATCACATCTATTCTTCGATCACCGAAAGCGACGTTGGAAAAGACATCGAGATGTCGTTGCGTATTGATTGTGTTCATGATTAAAATGTCGAGTTAAAATGTCGAGTTAGAGCTTTGAGTTAGAGTTAGAGTTGGATTTAGACTTTACCTTGAGCATAAATTCTGCTGAAATTTGCTCACGTAAGACGCTGTCGAGTTGCGGCAGTGTCGGCAAAGTACGGCCGGTTGCACTATCCAAGACAGCCCAGGCTGCGTCTTTCACACACAGACCCTGCTCATAAAGATAAATGGTAAATTGAGCTCGGCCATGTTTATTGAAAATGCCCCGCACATACCAGGGCATTTTTTCCCCGGCGAAGCGCCGCATGGTCATTTCATCAGTGTGCGAAGGTGCGACGCCCATGCGCACATGAGAATGGCCCCAGAAGCGCAGTTTATTAGCTTTTTCCAGGCCTCCTTCACCGCTTTCGATGAGAGCGAGCGTTAGTGCTCCAATAGAGTCGGCCTCGAGAACGGTCTCGATGGCGTTCACTGCTTGATCGAGAAGAAAGGTTTCTTCTATCAAAAAGTCACCATCAGCGGTGCGAGAAACGCCTCCAAGCCATCCCACTTCCTGAGCGGCAATCTCAACATAGGCACACATGCGCAAATACGCCTCACGACTGATTAACACCCGCGGCGCCTGTACACCGTAGTATTGCACTTCAGGTTTAAACGCGTGTGGGCTGAGCGCTTTGTCCATTCCCGTCTCTGCATTGTCGGCGTCATCGCTCCGTGCGGGTGGTTCGACAAGCCAGACCAGACTCTTGCAAGCAAAGGCACTGTCATTTTGCAAGCCGGCAAAAAATCTTTCCAGCACCTTTTGAAAGCGCGATTTAGTATCAGTATTCATCGATTTGAGTAGTTATGATTGCCGTATCTTCCAGGAGCGGCCATTGAGAAAGTCGGGCGGCGGCAAGATCATCAGCTGTGTTCTCGACAAATTGCAGGGCCAGAGCAGCCACGTCTGCGATCTCCAGGGCCGCGATCATCTCTATCATTCCCTGCAATACTTCAGACAAGGTAGGCGTACCATCAGCGTAAACGTTAGGAGCGTTCATGCCGGGACAACCACAGTTGATGCGCTGGGTGAGATTGAACCAGCGCACAGGATGGCGCCCCGCCAGCAGGTCTATGACGATGGCGAAACGACCGATCTTGTGCTTGCGGCCCGTTTGCGGATGCTGCGCACTGAGCATTTCGGTCCTCAGAATGAGACTATTTTGGCTGACCGTCACGCTGACAATTTTGGGAACAGCCAAAATCAGATCATACTGACGGGCAAATCTGTCGGCCAAACAGAGGCGCCGTCCTTCGGTCATATCGCCGTAGATGGCAAATTCACGGCGGCGCAGAGCAGCAAAAACTTCATTTTGTACCGCCGTCAGTGGTGATGTCTTTTGAGCAAAGGCCATTCTCGCCGCACGCGAAATCTCACTAAGGCGAACACTACAGACCTCGATGTAGAGCTTGCGCGATTCTTCTCTTGTTGAGCCGACAACGGCCGGCGGGATTATCGCGGTCGTTTGACTCTGTACAGCAGAGAGAGTTTGGGCCTGGGTTTGAGCGGCCAGCCGAGCTTGCTCTTGCGCCAGCGCCTGAGCCTGAGCAGCTCGGCGCCTGCGTCTGCGCGAAGACAGTAGTTGTTGTCTTCGCCTTCTTGAATGATACATAAAAAGCCTTTTGTTTATTGTTGTATGTTCACTGTTTTACGAGAGGCCACCGGTCAATGAATTGACCGGCAGAATCGTTTACATTGACCGCCTCTACGAATGCGATGGCCACCTGCAAAGCCGACGAAAAATCACGCTGGGCAATCAAGCGAGGGAACAGGTCTTTAACATTTCCCAGGCAGGCTGTGCCATCCGCAAACACATGTGGTGCCTGCATTGAGGTGGAATAGCCAGTGACCTGACGAGTACGGTTCAACCAGCGTATATCGCCACCCTCGGTGGGAATGAGAATATCGAAGGCCCCAATCTCGTGCAGACTTCCGGTGACCGGATGACGGCAATACAGGACAGTTGTCGTCACTTTCAATTGCCCCGGCACCACTTCCACAGCTACCACCGATGCCAGATCCATCAACCTGTCAAACTCTTCGCCCAGCACCTCCTGCGGTGCGGCCTGATTACGCAGGAAGGCCTGCTCCTCTCGGCTGCAGCCAATACGCAAACGGCGCCACTGACGACGCAGTTGACTCAAATAGCAGGATTCAGAAAGACCAGACTCAAGCTGAGCTTTCGACGGACTCATGTATTCCAGGCGCGCCACACGCTCGACAAGAGCCGAACAGTGATGGACAAAGCCGGTGCCTGGAGCGCTGCCACTGGTCGCAGATTGCTGCTCCATGCGCTCCAAATGAACGGTGCGCAGCGCAAATAAAAACCGAGTCGTCCGCACTATATCCAGCATTTCATCGCTGCTACCGAGGGCCACTAGCACATAGAGCTTACGCTCTAAAAGCTCGCCTACAATTGTCCCTTCTCCGTCAATAAGCGGAAGACCGGCACCGGAGAATGGCAATACAAGCGTGCCTGGTACCGCCGGCAGCCCAAAAATTTCGGGCGGTGTCGGCGCTGCGATCGCCGCCAATTCCTGTGGTGCCTCAGGTAAAGGAACCAGCGCTGAATGCAAAACAATCTCGAAAGCATCATGCTGAATATCAGGAGTTGCTGACTGACGACTGCCTTTGCACACGACAATATTGCTTGCTATAGCCGGGGCAATCAAATTGAGACAGAGAAAGGACATCGCTTCAGACCAGGCCTTTTCAGGACTAGTTCCATAGGCGCCGGCAATGGCCGACACATCCACAGTCCAGTTGTGAGCGGGCGGATTTACGCTATCTGGGCTGGAAGCACTATCTCCCAACTGATCAGCAAGAATGCGAGCAATTGAATTGGCACGGGACAATTGGCCATCGGCGGCAATCTTATTCAGAACGAGGGTATAGAGAACAGCCCAATTGCTTTCAGCTTTAGGCGCAAAGATATCGAAGAGGATGTAGAGATTGCAGCCGACCAACTCGGCTATTGCCAGGCCGTTATCCGCTACAACACAGTAACCACGCCCGGACGCCTTGTGTACCAAGCGCTGTTCCGCAGTCAGTGGCACGCCCCAGAGCATTTCCGGCAAATGCACATTGGTCTCACTGCGAGCGCTGCAATCGGGGCCGGAACTGGCGTTTATCACCACTCGGAAAATTCCATCGGCGGCCGCGGGCAGCGGCAAACTGCTGCCATCGACAAATTCTATCGATGCGGCCAGGGGAGCGGCCAGCAGGTGTTCGGTCAGGGTCCAGACTTGATCGGAAATGGGCAAGGCCTGCGGCCAGACTACCGCCCAGCGATTGGCACTATAGTGTTTGTAGTGGCGATAATAGACGATTTCGCGTACAGTCCCTCGGGCAGAGTCAGGGCAGCCGGCAACGGCAATCTGTCCCACTTGTTTTAGACTGAGTTGCTCAAGCGCATACTGCAGGTCGTCTGACTGGTTCGATTCGATCAAAATGCCTCTGTCCAGACGAGCACCTGTGGTTGTTGCGGAATCTGTCTCAATAGCAAACTGCTTTCTCAACTCATCTTCGCCGACCATGCGGCAGCTGATATTCCAGTTGCGCAAGCGCCCGAGGTCCGTTTCCGGTAGTGCTCGAAAAAAGTAGAATTCGTTTTTTTGACGGCTCGCCGTGGAGCGAGATGAGGTGGATGTAGAGGAGTGATTGAATATTGGTTGCAGTAGCCACAGGGCAAAGCCGCCAACGCAGGCGCACAGCACACACGCTATGGTAAAAATCATAAGTGAAAAAGTTAAGTGTTATGAGCCGCGATACCACTACTGATATCGAGCAAGGATGCAGGTTTAGTGCGTGGGGGGAAGGTTATGATTACAGACGATGAGAGAAACAATTGGGGTAGGAATTAGTCATATCATTCTGCCCATAGCAAAAATACTCTTTGACCCTTCTATGTAGCCGTTTTATGGAGTAATTTAGGAAACCGGCGTTGACGATGGTGGCGAAAGTAGGAAACCTGTTAGAGCTTACACAACCGAACAAAATAACGCCGATCAACAACCTGGTCACAGCTAGCCCGGTATCAGTCCGCAGTCACGCTGCGGTCACGTTGTAGTAGCGATCTATATTTCTGACGATCCCCAATTTTTCGAGACAGTGATCTAGGGCAGAATAGCTCCAGGCCACTTTCTTGTCTTTCTGGGGACACCTCACCGCACTGCAAAACGAACGTAATACTATAATCTTTAGTAACATGATATAAAAAGAAAACGACGGAGAGCAGCCGGCTGGCTGCTTCTCCGTCGCTTTGGGAAATGCCTCTAGCTCTGAGCCTTGGCCTCGTCCAGGGTCGGCTGAACGTCGACGCTCTGGGTGAAGAAGTGCTCGCTCGCCCACTGCCACCAGGTCGGCCAGGCCTCCTCGGTGAAGAGGGGGTCGGACGAAACCTGCATGGCCGGGAAGGCGTCGCGCACCTGCTCCAACACGCCGAAGGCGACGAGCAAGCGGAAGGCGAGGATATTGATGTTGTTCACATCCTCGACCAAGTGCTCGATCGGCTCCTCATCGTCGCGCCGGCTGATGTTGCTGGCCTTGCGGCGAGCGCGATCCTCCAGCTCGGTGCGGCGGGTGTCCTCCGGGTCCTGCACCAGCTGCCCGAGGAACCAGGCGATGGTGTTGACCGCCTCCTGGCTCTTGCGCGCGCGGGTGCGGCGGGCGAGCGGGGCGTTGAGGGCGAGGCAGCCGGCGAACTCGCGCAGCCAGTCGCGGCCCTGGTGGCTGTGGAAGAGGGCGCTCATGATGAGCAGGTAGAGGTTGCTGAGGCTCTTGGGGACGGTGCGGAACATAGATTCTCCTGAGTGAGAGAGTTTTAGTTGCTGTCAGAAAAGAGGGGCTCGCACCCGGCACAGACTGTGCACGAGTGGAGCCCCGTTAGCTGTTGCCCGACCCTTGAGCTGGACCTTGTGGGATCAGCCGAGGATGCCGCGGGCCACCAGCGCTTCGCGCAGCGCCTTGGAATCGCCCAGGGGGACGATGGTCACCAGGCTGCGGTCGATGCTCTCCATCGCCACCTTGCAGGCAGCGACGATTTCATCGGCCGGCGCTTCGCTCTTGCTCTTGGACGCGAGCTTGGCGCGCATTTCGGCCGCCGTCTTGGTGTAGTCGCCCTTCTCGAACGCCTCGATGAAGGCATCCGCTTCGCGGCCGCTGTCGCGCACCACGACCACGGGAATCTTGCGGCCGAGAGCGCCGTAGATTTCCTCGCGCGTCACATCACCACCGTTCATGGTGATGACGGCGACCTTGAAGCCCACCATCTGCCAGCCCTCGAGCAGCTTCAGGTAGGTATCCAGATCGCCGTTCCAGTCGAGGACGTCGCTGGCGTTCTGCTGTACCACCACGGCAGCGTGCTGCCGCGCGTCGATGCGACCACCGTAGCCGTCGACGATCACGCCGCCGGTGTTGTGCGCCAGAGCCATGTCGGCCGTGCGCGGGGTGGTGGAGACGGCCAGGCACTCGTACTTCGCAGCCAGAGCCGCGGGCACGTTGGTGACCATGTCGTCCATGAAATTGCCGTCGGCGTCCATGTTGGCGGTGCCGCCGGAGAAGGCGGTGCCCTTGAACTCACGGACGGTGTTGCCCTGCTCGTCGACGGTCTTGAAGGCCTCGACGAAATACTGCATCAGACTGGCCTTGAATTCGTCCGACAGGCCCTTGCAACCACCCGCGATGCGCACGACGGCGCGATCCAGCCCCTTCGAGGCCACCAGGTTGGTGAAGTTCAGTGGCACCTGCTGCCCGGTCGAGAGAACGAAGAAGAGGCAGCCGCGCTTGTCGATGACGATTTTCGGTGTCGTGTTCATGGAATGTCCTTTTGCGAAGTTTTCACTTCAGATTTGTCTGTTTGTGCAACTTGTCTAAACTGACGGAGCCGGAGGACCGGGCTACATGTAAGCCCGTCCTTGTCTTTTCAGACTATCGCTCCAAGCTCCGTCAGCTTGAGACGCATATCCTCAACCGTGTTGTTGCACACGTGCACGGTCGGGTGTTCTGCCAGAAACTCCTCATCGCAGGCGTATTCATCAGCCTTGCGGCCGCTGCCGTTGATGAGAAGGACGCGCCAGAACGGGTCTGACTTACCGAGCATTGCCCAGCGTTTGATTTCCCGTTCCGTCACTCCGCCGCCGTTGTAAACGGTCAGCAAACCTTGCCACTGCAATTGCCGCAGGGCGTCGCAGATGTTGATGCATTCCTTCGCCTCATCATCCCAGGACGCGAGTGAGTCAGCGCTGGGCTGAAGCACAACCGTACTGGTCTGAGTGGGATGGACGATGGTCGCGTAGTCGTTGTTGTCTTCACTGTGCACGACGAGGCCGTGCTGCGTGTAGCGCATGTGCCCGACTTTGGCGATAACACCTAACATGGCAGCGTCAGGGCACGCACTGGAGATAGCCGGAGGCACCTCCGTGATACCAGGAACGATCACAGACGGATCGTCTTTGCGAACCATTCGAGTGCCGCCGAACAGGCAGAAGCCGGCGAATTTGGGGTGATTGTTCTCCCCTTCCTCACCGGGTTTCCTGCCGCTCAGGGCCTCCTGCAAGTTTGCTAACCCAACCGCGTCAGACGGAGTCATCAACCCGCAGCCACCCGTGAGGCGCATGACGAAATGCCTCTGGATGTTGCGAGCGAAGTTCATGCCAAACAGTTGAGATTTATCCTCCCCCGTCTGGATGAAGAGGGAAGGCGCATCAGTAGCGAAATTTTGCATCTTACCCTCCTTTCTTTGTCTGGAGTTGATTGAGTTATAAACAAGAACCTGGGAGGCGCTTGGTCAGCGCCCCCCAGGTGGTGGCCTTACTTGGCCTCGCTGTCGCCGGCACCGCCATCGGTACCAGCACCGGCAGCCGTCTGGTCGACGGGCTCGGTCGTGGCCGGTGCGGTACCGTCGACAGGCGCAGTCGCACCCGCCGTCGTACCGACCGGGTTCTTCTTCGGCGCGGGGATCACCGGAACGCTCTTGTTCCCGGGACGATCCACGAGACCGGTGCCGTCCCACACGCCCGTCGCGAGCATGCGAGCTTCCTTGGCTTTGTAACCGGTCACCCAGTTCGTCTGCCAGGCATCGGTGATCGCCAGGCGGCCGGTCCAGCCGACAGCCTTCTGCGCATACTTGCTGGCACGCGCAGCAGCACGCGAAGCGTAGTGCTTGTTGATGTCGAACATGTTGACGAAAGTCGCCCACGCCACCGCTTCGTTGCCGATGATGATGAAGGCGTTCTCGTCGTTGGAGTAGCTGGCCTTGGCGCCCAGGTTGTCCGACCCACCAGCGACGATGTACTTCTTGGTGCGCTTGTTGATGATCACCACGATCTTGCCATGAGTTATGGCATGCGCCTCGGGCAGCTTCAGCAACTCCTTGACGAAGTCGGCGAAGTCCGCTTCACGACCGGAAGCGATCGTGAAGAGCGGCGGGCGACCGACGCGACGCTTGGCAGTGACGCCGCGCAACGCATCGGGGGTGCTCACCGTCAGGAACATGTAGTTCGTGGGATAGTTGTCCCAGTTTTCGGCCATCCACTGGACAACCGAGGGGTTGCCCGGGTAGAAGACCTCACCGCAGATGATGCTGTCACCATCTTTGGCCGCGTCCTCGATCAGACCCTTGAGGCGGGTGAGGAACGGCGAAAGCGGCACCACACCCTTGGGCTTGACCTTGCTGTCCATCGAGGGCTGGAAGTAGCTCTCGATGATGGTGCCATCGGCCAGCGTCACCGGCGCGTAACCCTTGGCGTTGCGCTGGCGGAAGGCCAGCGACTGCTGCGAGTTGTCGGCCTTCAGGCGCTGGAAGTAGTCCTCGTAGTTGGCCGCCACCTCAGCGCTGAGGATGCGGATCACCATGTTGGACTGGCAGCCCATGCCGGTGTCGGTCAGGTTGGTGCTGCCCGTGGTGACGTCGGTCGGCTTGCCCGTCTTGTCCTTCTTGATCTGGAACTTGTTGTGGGCGATGCCCCAGGCTCCGATCATGCGATCCTGCACATCGGCGTTGGCCGCATGCAGTGCCGCACGAGCCGGCGCGTTGGTCTCGTCGATCGGGCCGGTGTTACCCAGCACCATCGAGAAGTACTTGATGTGCTTCAGGAAAAAGTCCACCAGTTGCTTCGAAGCCAGCTCGTAGATAGCCGCGTCGACATGGCCGCCATCCGTCACGCACTCCGTCACCGGAGCCATGAGCATGGCCGGCACATTGCCGACGAGCGTCTTGCGGATGACGTTGTTGGGGTTGGCGTAATCTTCCAGAGCGTCGATGATCTTCTGGAAGTTGGGGTTGCCTTCGGCGTCGATACCGATCATGTGGGCGAGCCACTGGGTCGAAAGGATGCCGCGGGTGAAGCCGATGTGGAAGTGGTCCGTCGTCTCGGTCGTCAGGGTGACGGCATTGCTCGTGCCCTTCAAACCGGCGATCGGAGTCAGGGCGCCGACAGCGCCTTCCAGAGCCTCGACTTCGTAGGTGTAGGTTTCGCCGGTTTTGCCGGTGAAATCCATGTAGAAAGTGCGCTGGATCGGCCACACCGTTGAGGGCTGCGACTTCCAGTCATGATTCTCCTGACCTTCGAAAGGCAGGTAGGTGTTGATGATTTCGCGAACGCCCGCCTTGTTGATGCGGGTGAGCGAGAAGCCGAGGCAGTTCGGAATTTTCACTCCGCTGTCCCAGCACCATCCGATGACCGACACGCTGTCGTTGCAGTGAGCAGCGACGGTCAGACCGATTGATTTTGCTTTGGTAGCCATAAACATGCTCCTTCGTGACCCGCGTGCAAGCCGTGGGTCTTTTAGGTTTGAAATAAGCGGTACTTGCAGAACCGCCAGTGAGCACGAAACAAAGGCAGCTGCCGGACGGCAAAAAACAAAGGCCTTCCAGGGAAGAAGGTCTGTGGGTTTAGCCAGTCGAACAACTAACTCTGCAGAAACACCGGACCAATAACGCCAGCAAAAAACTGGGGACAAAGACGTGTCTTTGGCTGGGTTAAATGGTCAGGTATGGAATCTCGTGTTGAGTTGGTGAGATAAAGAAGATATCTATGAACTACCAGTTAAAGATTTAAGGAGTCAAACGCGTGTTTAGGGGCTTATATAGAGTGATGAGTTGCTTCAAGAACCATTACACGCGGATCAACCCTATGTGCAGGAAAGCTTTTAAGACTCATGTCCAAAGATCCAACCAGTCATGAGTTCATCTGTCTTTGATTAAAGGCGTCGACATGAGAGGGGGTTTTCCCAGGCAAAATGTTGCGCTAGCTCGCAAAAGCCTCTAATAGACGGTTGTCCAGGGCGCTGCTCTATCGACTTTCTTGGCCACTGGTGAAATTAGCGCAAGTCGTTAATCAACGGCTGAAGTCGACAGGCAGAAAAATTCGCAGCAGCTAATTAGCAAAAATCTGGCGAGATTAAAGGCGGGAAAAGGGTCGGAGATAAACCAATTCCGACACCACCGGTGATACTAAATCTAATCGAGTTTTATCACCTCGATTTTGATTTTTGAACGACACATTAGAGACATCGCGCAAGCAGACAAACCCAAGGCTGAAGCCTTATGAGCCGAATGTAAGGGGCTCGAATACCGGACAAGATCCTGACACAAATCGGTCATGAGTCGGCAAATGCCTTACCCAGCGAGAGTTTCAGCCATATCGATTCGGTTGTAAAGGAGGTGTTACAGAGCCCTTTTACATCTCTTATTCTTCTTTTCATTTCACTGAAAAGACATGATTTAGATGTCTCCACCCAAACACAACTCTCGAATCATTTCCCTTAGAACAAACAGCTTCACCTCACCCGCCAATCCTTCTGCGACAGTTTCACTGTTTCAGGGGACAACGCGCGTGCATGTGTGGCAAGGGTTTTTTGTCTCGAGAAATTTGTTTAGTACGGCGGAGAATCCCTCAACCCGGCGCCCTATAAGCGCCTTTCAGATTGAAAGTAACAAGTCATGGAAGACTCCATTTTCGGATCCATCGCATTCTTCTCAGTTCTCGGCATCGGCGTCATCTTCGCGCTGATCGGCTTCTTCAATTCCTGGTTCACGGTCGAGCAGCAAACACGCCGCGTCGTCACTCGCTTCGGCAAGTTCGTGCGCGTCGCCAGCCCCGGCCTCTCGTTCAAGGTCCCCTTCATCGACCGCGTCTCCGCCCCCATCTCGCTCAAGGTGCAGCAGCTGGAACTCTCCGAGCTGACCTACACCGACAAGGGCACCTCGGTCACGATCTCGGCCAACGTCCAGTACGTCGTGGACGAGAACGACGAGAGCGTCAAGCAGGCGTTCTACAAGCTCGCCAACCCCGAAGGTCAGATCAAGTCGCACGTCTCCAGCGCCATCCGCGCCAAGGTGCCGTCGATGACACTGGAAGACGTCCAGAGCAAGCAGGCCACCATCGCCAGCCACGTCAAGGGCGAACTGACCGAGACCATGAAGGTCTACGGCTACATCATCGCCGACGTGCTCGTCACCAAGGCCGACCCGGACGCCACGGTCGTCGAAGCCAACAACGCCAAGTACGCCTCCGAGCAGGCCAAGACGACGGCCGAGAACCTGGCTGCTGCCGCCTACACCAAGGTGGTCAAGGCCGCCGAAGGTGAAGCGGAAGCGATGATCCAGCGCGGCCGCGGTATCGCCGGCGAGCGTCAGAAGATCATGGAAGGCCTCGAGACGGCCATCACCAGCTTCGAAAGCAAGGTCGAAGGCGCTTCGGCAGTCGATGCCATGCGCATGGTCGGCTTCCAGGGCTACCTCGACGCCCTGATCAAGGTCGCTTCTGCGGCCAGCGACGGCACCAAGGTGCTGTTCGTGCCGATGGGCGCCAATGGCGCCGCCGAGCTGGCCGAGCAGGTGCGCAACGCCCTGATCACCGGCACGGAAGCGGCCAAGGACGCCCCGACGGCGCCGGCTGCCAAGCCTGCGGCCACCCGTTCGGCCGCAGCGCCGGCCGGTTCGGAGTCCTGATCTCAGCGGCATCCCGCCGCTAGCAGGATAAGCGACGGTGCATCAGCACAGTCGCAATTAACAGGAGGGACACTAACCATGTCCAGTCAGACGTAACGCTCCATTTTTCGCGGGGCAGGACCTACTGCAATCACGCAGACAGGCCCGGGCAAGAGCCAATCGAGCACGAGCAGAAAGCACCACCTGTGGTGCCTAAACTTTTGCTAGACCGCCCCCAAGGAGCAAAAAATGACCTACTCCACAGAGCAGCTCAAAGCTGCCCACAAACACTGCAGCCGCAACCGCGACGCCATTCAAAAGAGCACCGTGTGCGGCTGCTTCTACTGCCTGGAAACATTCCCGGCCGTGGAAGTGCAGAAGTACACCTACCCGGAGGACGCGCTGTGCCCGAAATGCGGCATAGACTCCGTCCTGGCCGACAAAAGTTCACTGCCGCTGACGCGGGAGTTCCTGACGGCCATGTACGACCACTGGTTCGAATGCGAAGTAACAGTAGCAGACAACCTGGACTGACCTGAGCAAGGGCGCAGGCAATATCCGCATCAATAGCGGATTTGCTTGCGCCTTTGTCTTTTTTTGATAATTTATACTATGGCATATCATATTCTAAAAAGAAGATGTAACTATCCGTTTATAACTGGAACTATGCCGAGCAGGCTGCGTCGATTTGGGTGTGGTGCAGTCACCGTACAGCTATTAAAAGGACATTTTCATGAAACTCATTCCCATACTCACCGCGCTGTCTTCGGTGCTGGCACTGGCAGCTTTTACACCAACCGTTGTAAGCGCTCGCAATAGCTTCTCTGCCAACCAGCAGATGATTCTCAACAATTTCGGCATGCAAGAGCAGAAGCTCTCGGATTCTATTAATGGTTATGTCAGTTCCGGACAATTGAGTCCGCAACAGGGCGCTTCCTTTCAAAATCAGCTCAGCCAGCTTTCGGATGACGCCATGTACGCCGCAGCCGATCCGGGCCAGACGACAATGATGATCAACCGCTTCAGCTCTTTTGCCAATCAAATAACAGGTTCACTACAGAGCCCCGGCGCATACAACTATGTGCCGACCAATTCGGTCTACTCCCTCAGACCGCGCAATCACTACACCAACTGGCAGAGTCGCTGGCAAACAAGCCCACGCTATAACTCGTGGTTAAACCAGAGCAACGACAATTTGGGCAGAAACAACTCCCAGGGGAGATACGACCAGGGTATGTTCCAGAGGCAACAGGTAGCTCAGAAAATGGCTGAAGAAGCCAGAGAAAAACAGGCCAACGAACTGAATTACAGAGCCCAACAAGAGCAGGCATTACAGAGAAGATCGAACGAACTGCAGTGGAGAAACACTCACCAAACCAATAATCACGACGTTCGTCATGACGATCACCACGATAATGGCAATCACTATGGCAATGGTAATGGTAACGGCCATGGCAACGGCAACGGCGATCACGACGACAATGACAATCACCACGACAACGGCAATCATAATGGCCATAACCACTAAACACTGAAGACGTCAATTCAGTAGATTTCTTTGCCCGGTGCTCCACTAAGTTGGAGCACCGGGCAAATTTCTTTAGCCGACTACGTATTTCCCCCCATCACGCGCCCATAAAAAGCCAAACTTGACCGACTAGCATCAAGCCATGGAAAACCCACCCATCCATCCACCCCCGGAGTAATCCAATGCCTAGTCCCCAAGAAATCGCAATCGTCGGTAGAATCGCAGCCCAGGGCGCAGCCGAAATAGCACCGGCCCTGGCCGAAAGAATAGCCCTGGACCTGCCCGAAATTTTCGGCGGCCATAGTGCTAAAGCCTTGGCAGTTATAGAAAAGGCCCCAGCCGATGCCCTGCCGCTCAGCCGCCTGGCCGAAAGTTTCCAGCATAATTTGCAAAAATTTGGTTTGCCAAAAAACGCCACCCCGACCGACCTGTTTGATGCGGCCCGTGAGCAAGGGATGAGCACCAACCTGTTGAGTCGCACCGGTGGACGCGGTCATAGTTCTGGTCTGCGTGAGCTGACCCTGGATGACGGCCACACCCTGAGACAGGCGAGTGCCTCGGGTCGCAGTATGGCATTCCGCGTAACATCGTTTTTGGATCGTGAAGGCGGCTCAGTGTCGTACGAGAGCGGCCACTTCCTGCGCGGCTTCAACCAAAAATGGAATATCTCGCAAGGCGCCTTGAGACACGAAGTAAATCTGCCCCAGCCCACGCATGTGACGTTCCCTGCCGGAGCGGCACTGGAAACTAAAGCCGAACTTCTCGTGCAAGCAGCAAAGTAATCACAAAAGCTCGCGCCTGTTTTTTGTTGCTCATAATCAACTACAATGTGACGGCTCGAAAAGGTTCGGGTAGTTACATCGATATGAGGACAAGAGAATGAATGCCAGAAGCACTGCGTCTGCCCTTATCTTGGCAGTGAACGCAATCGTAGCGTTAGCCGCTGGAGCGGAAGCCGGACCGGGTCGGCCTATGGATATCAACCGAGAAATGCAGCGCTCGGCGGTACGCCAGCACCAGCTGCAAACAGCAGCGGACCATAAAGTCCAGGCTGAACTGAGAAAAGAGCAAGCAGAAATAAGACTGAAAAAAATTGAAGCCAAACAAGAAGCGCAGCGCATAAAACATCAGGAAATCTCGGATGAACTGGTGCGCAAGGCTAAGTTGGAGCAGGCGCGTAAGAGAGCTAAAGCGGATGCCGCCATCGCAAAAATGAAAGCTCAGCAGCACGAACACCATGAACAACACGAACACCATGAACATCACGAGCACCACTAACATCACAGTCATGGAGCAGGGAAGAAAGAGTCCATCGCGCTAGCCTAAGCCCTGGCCATGCCATTCTCCACAATTTCCGCTAAAATAGAAACGTCATACTACCTTTTATGGTATTTACTTTTTAAAAGAAAAATGACAGGTGGAGATGCCCGTTAGGACATCTCCACCCATCACCAGATAAGCTGAGGATCTGGCTCAGGCTCAGGCCTAAGCTCAGGTGGTCAGGCGAACGAATTGACGACGACCGACCTGGAGCACTCTCCCCGCCGGTGGTGGCACATCCACGACCAGAGTCGTGTCGGTCACCTTCTGCTCATCGAGACGCACACCACCGCCTTCGATCAACTGCCGCGCCTTGTTCTTGCTGCCGGCCAGTCCCGAATCCTTGAGCAGGTCCAGGATACCGGTCGGCGCCGTGACAGAGTGCGAAGGCATGTCTTCGGGCACCAGTCTCTGACTGTGCACTCGATTCCATTCCGCCGCAGCTGCGTGGGCAGCTTCAGCGTCATGAAACTGCGAGATGATCCGCACGGCCAGCTCTTCTTTCACCAGCTTGGGGTTTTTGCCCTGAGCCAGCGACTCTTGCACGGCCGCAACCGCATCCGCGCTGAGGTCGGTGGCCAACTGGAAGAAGCGCACGATGACCGCGTCGGGAATGCTCATCAGCTTGGTGAACATTGTCAGACCGTCATCGGCCAGACCTACGGCATTGCCGAAAGACTTGGACATCTTGCGCACACCGTCGGTGCCTTCCAAAATCGGCATCAGCATTGCCAGCTGCGGCTCCTGGCCGAAACTGGGTTGCAATTGCCGACCCATGAGGATGTTGAAGCGCTGATCGGTACCGCCGATCTCGATGTCGGCTTTCACCTTGACCGAGTCGAAGCCCTGCAGCAGCGGGTAGAGCAGCTCATGCAGTCCGAGCGGTTGGTTGGCTTCCAGGCGCGAGCCGAAGCCATCCTTGGCCAGAAGCTGATTGGCCGTGACCAGAGCGGCGAGGCGAATCAGGTCCACCTGGCCAAGCCAGTCGACATTGTTCACCACCTCCACCTTGCTCATGTCCAGGATCAGTTTGACCTGATCCAGGTACGTGGCGGCGTTGATCGCCACCTGTTCGGCGGTGAGCGGCGGACGCGCGCTGTTGCGACCGGTGGGGTCGCCGAGCTGGGCGGTGTAACCACCGATGACCAGGACAACGGTATGGCCCTGGTCTTGGAAGCGCTTGAGCGCGCGCATACCGACGCTGTGACCGAGATGCAGGTCAGGCGAGGTGGGGTCGACGCCAAACTTGACGCGCAGCGGACGGCTGTCCGCCTTGGCCTGAGCCAACTTGAGCGCCAGTGTGACGACGCCGGGAGCGAAGCCCGGGTCATGACCGTTGCCGGTCGTACCGGGAATGATTTCAGCGCCACCAGCAAGCGCTTTGGCCTGCCGCAGCGCTTCTTGGCTGATAGTGTTCATAACAGACTCCTGTCTTCAGGTAGTTAGAGCAGGCCTCCTGAAAAAATCAGATCAGGCCGTGGCTTTTCAGCCAGAGTAGAAACAGGGTACCGAGGGTGGTGCCGACGACGGGGACGACGATGAGCCAGAAGAGCATCTTCTTGAACATCGTCTTGTCCTTCTTCGGGCCGATCGTTGTTAGCAACCAGCTCAACACCACAATCACGGCGATAGAACCGAGAATACGGACTAGGTCTTGCATAGCAGTCTCCTGTGGGGCGTGGTCCGACCTGAAAAATCCAGTCGGATAGCTAGCCCCGGCAAAGTTTTTGCTTGTGAAAAGTTGTTGTTGTGGGCAAGAAAAGACGCCGATTGTTAGTCGGCTCTCTGAATCAGCACTTCCATTTCCTGGCAGGCTTCGTTGAGAAGATCCAGAGCGGAAGCGCTGTCGTTGGCGAGCAGAGCGGTGACCGAATGGCCAACGAGCATGTCCACCGGTTCGATCGCCAGGGCATAATTTTTGCCGTAGAGATCCTTGACCTTCTGCCGCAGCGCTTCACTGCGCAGTCGGACGGTCTCCAGGGCGCTACGCTCGCGCTCGAAGGCAGACATCTGCTGCTTGGCCTGGCGCATACCGCGGATGCCCTGACCTGCGAGAAACATGTTGTACACAAAGAGACCAACACCAGCCGCGGCCAGCAGGCCCACGGTAGCGATAGCGGGAGTGATTGTCATTCTTGGTTTCCTCTCGGCCGGTCGTGACAGAGCAGAAGACTTCACAAGTCTTCTGGTGGCTGTATAGGACGGGCCTGGTAGTGGTTTATGTAATGGTGTTTTTGGCTTGTGAGAAGTAGAAGGTACTTAGAGTCTTCTTGATCTCAGAAACTTGCTTCTAAAATCAATAACATCAACCTACTTAGGCGCTTGTGCAGTCGTGATAACACGCAACGACTTAATGTCATTACAGCTAGCGCGAGCTGGTCGAGGATCTCAAAGGCTTAGTTGAAATAAAGTCTATTTGGCGGCGTCCGCGCTACCGGCTCCCGGCAGAGGATTGATTAAAACCTCAACTTTGGGAGTCTGAGGTGCAGCCGCACCTTCCTCGTGCAAAGCTTTGACCGGGTCAATTGAAATACCGTTTTTCAACACGATGACGTAGGCCTTGGCTGGATTGGAGGAGCAAATCATCTTGCCTTCAGCGTCATAACAGCGAATCAAAAAAGCACAACCGGCGTCGTCTACCGTACCTGGGGCAGGGGTGGCGTTGACGTCGCCGCCAGGAGCGGCCGGAATCAGCGCCAGACATTCGATTAAACCGGCGTTAGAAGCCGTTCCGGAGTCTGCATCAAATACCGCTTTATTGTCGCGCATGTTTTTGAGCTGGCTGACGAAATCGCCGTCAAAATCAGCCTTGGCGTGCAAGTCTTTCTTAACCACGGGCTTATTTGTCTGGCCGGTGATGGGGTTTTCCCAGGAAAATCTGGCGTTGCCAAATTGAAAATCTTCGGCCTTGCCTGGATAGAGATGGCCGTGGCTGGCATAATAAAATGTGGCAAAATTGGCTATAGCCTGAGCTTTGGTCAAAATCTGACTATCTTTGGAGTTATCCGAATAGAGTAATGTGCCGTCCGAACATTTGAGTCCGGATGCAGTTTCATCAAAAGTGAGCTTGGTGCTGGCGCCATTGAAAAAGTCATTAAGAATAGACTTGTCGGCCCCGGGCTGTCCTTTAATTTCATACAGCCCCGTGATACTGGTATCACCTGTGGTGTATTCACAAGCGGCCGGGCTGGTACAGCGCAACGATTTATGATTATCGGAGGCCGCCCATTTTCGGCCCGTGTAGTCGATGGCACCAAGTGGTTTGCCTGCACCTTGAGTCACGCCTGCATTTTTGGCATATTCGTGGGCGACAAAAACAGCACCACCGATGGCACCAAGGCAAAGTAGTACAGTTAGAACCGGAATCGGATTAAACCGCTTTCTGTCGGTGTTAACTTTTTTCACGCCCTTGAGAGCGCCGCGTTCAACCTTATCTTTTTTCGCCGACTTGGTTGCTGCTGTATCGGCGTCGGCTGAAGCGCCATCTGCCTCAAGTGGATAATTGTCGGGGGCGCCCAATTCTTTGACGACTATTTCCACATTGTCGTCTTCGCTGTCGTTCTTCGGTTTGCGCCGGAACATATCGGGATGGAGGTGCGCCTGCACCTGCCTGTCGATGGGCTCTTCGCGTTGGGAGGCGCCCTGTTCTTCGCGCGATTGCAATTCAGCCAGACGCTCCTGATTGGCGCGTTGCACCGCTTCCTCCAGGGCCGCTTCCGGCTTGATCATGTCCGTATGGGTCCAGGCCTTGAGATTCTTGCGTATCTGATCGGGACCCTGCGCCAATACGTTGTCGTCATTGCCGGCCGAGCCTCCGCCTTCGTCAGCGGGAGTGACGGCGTGCGCCCAACGCTCCTCGTTGCCGGTTTTGGCAAAACCAAATTGCTCCCGTTTTTGCATGATCAAAAGCTCGCGTTGTTCGCGATCGGTTGGATCGGTAACCTGGCGCCGGACCATGTCTTCGTAAGAGTCAAAAATGATGCCGAATAAGGCATGCCCGTTGGGAATGGTTTTTTCAGCCAGTTCCATAATCAAATCGTAGGCCGTCAGCGCCTCGGCCGATTCATTCAACTTTTCATAGGTGGAAGCCAGTTTGAGCAAGGCCACAACCACTTGTGCATCCGTGCTCTCGGGATTTTTGAGACGTGCTACTGAGAGCCTTTCATAATAACTTTTGGCCTCGTAAAAGCGACCGAGCTGAAAATAGGTGTCGGCTACTTGAAGCAGGCACTGAAAATAATCCAGGTCCTCAATTTTGCCGGCCTGTTCAAAAAGATCCAGCGCTTTGACCAGCAGAGTTTCGGCAAAGCCGAAATTTTCGTTCTCGTAGGCCGATCTGCCGGTCTTGAGAGCCATGCGCGCCTGGGTCAGCAGCTTTTCTGCATCTACCGGCGTTGCCTCGCCTTCAGTGGCCTTGGGAGTGTCCGACACAAGTGATCCTTTCGGTAATCAAACTAATAACCGTCAATTTAATACTCGTCTTCAATTTCAACTATGCCCAATCTAATAGCCAAGCCTCTTTTCTGTCTAAAAACTAGCCATATATCAGACGCTCGCCTCAAAGATTTCGCCAACGCGCTAGCTGCGTCAACCAGGCGCCGAGGGCTGACCCCAAAATGCCACAGCTTACACACAGAACCGGCTCTGTCACACAAAAAGAAACAATGTTAACTGACATAATATGTTGCCTCTGACAGTCATCTTTTGGCAGGGTCGGACTTACCATCCACTTTCTTTTAAGCAGAGCAAAAACTCAGTCGACAAATCCACAACCCTCCTCGCATAATCCCAAATCAACCCCAGATGCAAGTTACCAGCTTGCGGGGAGGGAACACGAAGAGTTGACTGAGTTTTCTGTTTAGAGCAATTGGTGGTTACAAAAGCCTCGGCCCTATATTCGTTCAAGCAACTCGGTGTGGACCAAGTAGTGAGAGATTTCCGTTCAGCGCAATTTACACCAAGGCTGGTGACTGCGTCTGGATGGAGAAATCACATGACTCAATTCCAATCAACCGCCTGCGTAATGGACAACCTGATCGGCAAAACCGTTCGGAAAATCTATGTGAACGACGACCAGTCGCGCCTCTTTGTGTTTCACGACACGGGTTTCGCGGCCTACCGAACCGACGCCGACTGCTGCTCCGAGACGTGGATTGCCGACCTGGTCGGTGTGTCTGCCCTGCTCGGTCACACGGTGATGGAAGCGGAAGAGGTCGAACTGCCGCAGCAAGATGATAACCGCACCCGCCAGGACATTGACTTGTTCTACGGAATCAAGTTGATGACCACCGGCGGCTATGTGGACATCATCTATCGGAACAGCTCGAACGGATACTACGGCGGCTCGCTCCTTCGGGACGAGAAGGCCGGGGTCCCGGACGTAGCTGAACTGATCGAAATCTGCGAGGACTATTCGGCATAAGTTTTTGTAGGTGTCGCCACCCGGGAGGAGCCTCAGGGCTCTCTCGGGTGGCCGTCACTCTAGTTGCATGCAATTCACGATCAATTGAACCAAGCAAGAAAAGGTTTGCATCAATGAAACCAAATCTCATCCCCACGTTGTCTGGACTGGCACTCGTCATCGGCGGCATTGCCGCTATCGGCGTCGATATGCAGATGTATGATTCGGCCCACGGCGGCTACCTCATCGCCGCAGTTGCAGCCGGCTGGAGCCTGACCCATCTCTGCGTCGAGGCAAACTGGGGCAAAACCTATAAGACTTTGGGCAGCTTCATCCTCGGCGGCGGCGGTTTCGGCCTGATGCTCGGACTGAGCATGGGCACCGCTATGCGCCTTCTCAACACGGGCTTCGCCCCGGCACACGTCCTGGACGCGCTGCTGAGAATCGTGCTCATTTCCGCGGGCTTTGCCGCGCCCTACCTCGCCACCGTCTACCCGCGCAGCAAGCCTCTGCTGACGCTCAAGGTCAAGGACGAGTAAGAACTGCTCTCCGCCGACGGCGATGACAAAATCAAACAAGGCAGAGAGTCTCTTAAAAAGGGGAATTCTGCCTTGTTCAATTCTTCCATCCTATTTTTTAGTTCTAAATATACTGTAATTTGTAGTATGACCAAAAGAAAAAAAAGGCGACCCAGCTGGAAGGGAGGCGGAATCAATGTTTCCGTCTCCCTTCCTCCCAATTTACCGACCAGCGGAGGGCAAATCACGCCTGGCGCTAAAAGCGATGATCACCGGATCGTCGGTGGCCAACTTTTCGCCGGGGACATAGCGCCTGCAGCTGCAACCGACGCGTTCACACATACAGCTTTTCTCGGGTGCGGGTTCGGGCACAAGTGCGACGACACCGGCTTCCAGGCGCTCAATCACAGTCTCTATGCAGGCCAACTGCCGGCTTAAGTGCTTGATGAAAGCGGGAATGACGAGATCTTCGGATACACCGAAGCGATTGGCCGTGCCGACCACCAACATGCCGGTGGAAAACTTCAGCCCGTTCAAGGGGCCCTCTATTCTCTGGAAAAGCTCCTGCCCAAAGAGCATGTCGGCATGTGCCAGGAGAAATGTCTCCTGGCCCGCCAGAGAAAGTTTTCGCACGGGAACTGCCGCCTGTACAGCTTGCGAAGCACTGTCGAAACGAGAACGCAGGCCGTCGCAATGGGCCTGGAAGGCGGTAAGTTCAGGCGAGGAGTAGGAGGTCGAAGGTGCAGTATTGGAATCGATTTTGCTCATGCTGGGACTTTCTCTATGTTTAAGATGATTGAACGGACAAACTTTGTTTGTTCGGTTTATGTGAGGGCATCTACCGCGGGGCTAAAAAGCCTCGCAAAAAATTTTTAGGTAATGAGGGTTGGTAGATATAAGTATTTTGTCGGGAAAGCAAATCGAAAACAGTAATACTTAAATCTGAGCACAAAGACTGCGACAAAGAAAAGACTGATCCATGTTGGTCTCCTAAAAAAGAAGCTGCTATCTAACATTTACCTATTGCACCTGATATTGGTATGTCAAAATTTAACATACTTGGTATGCCCAGGCAGCGGCAAAAAACTATTTCAAATTTGCAACAAAGAGGCCCACTCTTGCAACAGCATCACTCTCAGGCACCAGGGCAAAATTGATCAGATATTCGCCGCTTCGACTCTGCCCTAAATAATATGAAGACGTGGATTGTAGGGATAGATTAGCTGCCCGCCCAGCTTTTTCCACAAGAGCAAGAGAGAAGTCAGGCAAGTCAACAACAAAATAATTGCCGGCACTGTACTTCCTGATAGTAATTTTTTTGCCCAATCCTTTTTTCAAGGCATAAATCAATGCTGCACGGCGGGCAGCAAAAGTCTTGGCGATCTTTCGCATATGCCGCTCCAGATGTCCCTGATCAAGCATCTGAGCTAGAACAAGTTGGCGCATGAAATCGGAAATTCCTTCAGCCTGCAGTTCTTTACCGGCCGACACTGCCGTCACGAGCGCTTCAGGAATGACCGCAAAACCAACAGTAGTAAGGGGATAGAGCACCTGCCAGAAAGAGCCGCTATAAATAATATTTTGGTTGGGTGCCACCGACCACAGTGGCGTTGGAATTGCCGCACCATAATAGAAATTGCCGTCATAATCGTCTTCTACTATCCAGACATCATTGGCTTCGGCCCAGGAGATCAGCTCGAGGCGCCGCGAAGGGGACATGATCGCACCGCTGGGATCATGCCTGCCGGCGGTCACATAGACCATTTTTATGCGGCCAGAATAGTTTTTCAGGGCCTCCACATCCATGCCATTTTCATCCACCGGCACAGGCAAAAGAGTCAAACCCTGGCTTTTGGCCAGATTCTTTATCGCTCCGTAACCGGGTTCTTCCACCGCAACAAGCGAGCCAGGATCGAGAAGTATTTTGCACAAGACATTGATCAATCCTGAAGAAACAGAAAAAACCGCAACCTGCCGCCAGTCACATTTCAGTCCCTTAGTACGGGACAAATAGGCTGCTATAGCCTTTCTCAACTCAGCGCGCCCCAAAACATTGGGCGCATATTCCAATGTTTTGAAATACTCGGGCTCGCACATTTGCTGCATCAGGGTGCGCCAGCGCCGCACAGGCAGCTCACTGCGTGGCACGGCACCATGATTGAGAGCAGAGAATGTGGACGATGAAGGATTGTCGAAAGCATCGGCCGCAATCAATCTACCGAAAGCCGAAAGCTTAGACCGGGCAATCGGCTCGCAAGGTATGGCGGCATTGTCAGCTCCGCTTTGCCCGGGATGGGGACGGACATAAGTGCCGCGCGTTTTATCACTGGTCACATAAGCCAATCGTTTAAGTTCGCGATAGGCGTTGACGACAGTGTCGCGCGAGAGCCCCAACTCAGCAGCCAGATCGCGACTCGAAGGCAGGGGAGAATCGCCGGCCAGGCGACCGCTCTCAATGTCCGCACATATGGTGGCCGCAAGCTGTTCGTAGACGGGCTTTTCAGAGTTTTCGTCTGGAGCAAACGATATTTTCATGAGCCTCGCACAGCTAGCGCAAATTCAGTATCAAGCAGCATTACAATTTTCCCACAACAATATTGTCTAACAACTCTTGCCTGCCGTGTTCTAAGAATACTAGCTTGAAGGTATTCCCAAACACCAAGTACTTCATCTGAGCTTTTTCCACCCCGCAATTTACTTTCCATCCCATAGCTGCCTTCCAAAAGCGTAAATACAGACTTCCGGCTTCACATTGGGTGAAGTTCGGTCTCTGCCACAGCAACAGGAAAGAATTCAAATGTTCACCATCTCGGGCGTTCTCATTGCCTGCGTTGCTCTCTGGGCAGCGTATAGAAGCGGTTACTGGTGCTACCAGGGCTGGCTTATGGCACACCACCCCGGCTATATGGTTCCCGACAAATCGACGCTGACCAAGACGGTCATCAAAGGCGTCGCCTGGCTTGGCACCACCATTGGTGTCGGTCGGGTAAAAGTGATTGGCGCGCGCAATGCACACTTCAAGGGTCGTCTTTTGATCCTGCCCAATCACAGTCACATGCTCGACTTCGCTGTCGCCGAGCGGGCCCTGCCCATCAGCTACAAGCAAGTCGGCACACTCTCCGAGGTCGCCAAAGGCATTCGTGCGCCTTTCGGTGCCTGGGGCGGCTTCATCGCCATCGACACCTCCGACGGCAAGGCCAACAGTAAGGCAGT
>Ga0105248_10001248_pt1 | contig 28422 bp, 27 predicted proteins | sample KBSS34metaG_FD_81524 | JGI IMG/M metagenome (GOLD analysis project Ga0105248, IMG submission 81524) | Switchgrass rhizosphere microbial communities from Kellogg Biological Station, Michigan, USA - KBS S3-4 metaG | ecosystem: Host-associated > Plants > Roots > Rhizosphere > Soil | place... | reverse complement strand
GGGTTCATCGACGAAGTCATCATGCCGCACTCGACGCGCCGCCGAATCGCGCTCGGCCTGCGCAAGCTGCGCGGCAAACACCTCGAAAACCCGTGGAAAAAACACGACAACATACCGCTGTAGCAGCGGCACGGACGTTGGTTATGGACGCGCTCGATTCATGGTGCATCGCGAGGGGGGGGATCGATGATTACGATGTTATTGTTGGGACTGCTGCAGGCACAGGCGGGCACGATCGTTGCGCCGCCCTCCGGTGGATGGAGCTATGCCGAGAGGACCGACCCGGGCGCTCCGCGCATGGCGGTCGCCCGCGTCCGGGACGAAAACGGCGCGCTGCTGCTCGTCAAATGCGATGTCGTCGTCAAGCCCATAGTTTCGGTGCAGTTCATCCCCCAGCCGCGTCTTGCCGCCGGCGCGCCGCGCCGGGTGCAACTCACGCTCGACGATGCGCGCGCAGAGTTCGACACTTGGAACTTCCCCGGCTCGGGCGCCTATGTCGACGATCCGGCGAATGTCTACATCTATGCTAGTGAGATCGCCGCGGCCAAGAAAGTGAGCATCGGCTTCGACGATGACGGCAAGACCGTCGCCGGCGAATTCAAGGGGCCCGGCGACGACACGCTGTTCCGCAAGGTATTCGCGATGTGCGAGCGGCCTTACGCCATGCCCGATCCGAGGGCCGGCCTTCGCAAATAAGCACCGGGAAGCATCCCGCCTCAAACTCCGGCGAGCCTTGCCGCCACGCCTGGCGGCTCGACAATCGCGCATGGAAGCACGAATATGAGACGTGGGCCAATGTTTGGGAACCTCATCCGTCCCAAGGTGCGTGGCACCGGATTGCGTTCGGTTCACTCCGGTTTCGCGAGTAGCGGCTCGCGAGCGTACGGAAAAGGAACGACAAACTCCTATTATCGAGTTCAAGGAGGAAGAATGACGATTGCCGCACTGACACTGCTGCTTGCGGTTCAGGGCCAAGGCGCAACCGCGCCGAAGCCGAGACCAAGACCGGCGGCAACGCGGCCCGCCGCGGCCAGGCCGATCGCCGCCAAGCGTGCCTCCGCCACGCCTGCGGCCACCGTCAAGCCTGCTGCGGCGGCCGAGCCGGCGTTGCCGCCGTCGCCATGGTCGCTGCGCGAGAACAAGGATCCCGCTGTCGGCGTGCGCTTCTCTTCGGTATCGATCAACGGCCCGGCCGGCTATCGGCTCGCGGTGCGCTGTGATTTGAGCCCCGACCCGGTGATCTCGGTGCAGTTCATTCCCCCCAAGCCATTCGGTGACATCACCGAAAAGCTGGTGACGGTGCTACCCGACAACGCCGGGGCGATCGTGGTGAACTGGGAATTCGTCGGCGGCGGTGCCATCAACCGTACCGTCGAGGTGTTCCGCATCGTCCAGGCCATCGCCGCGGCCAAGCAGGTGCGCGTCTTCACCACCAACACCGCCGGCGAACCGGTCAGCGACGGATTCGAGGCGCCCGGGGGCGACGCAGTGTTTCGCCATGTGTTCGCCTTTTGCAGCACTTCCTATGGACCAATGACTCCGGCAATCGTGGCCCCACCGGAACCGGTTGCCGCCGCGCCGGTGGTGCCCGCGCCGACGATCAAGCTCGGGCCTCCACCCAAGTCGCCCGGTCTCAAAGTGCCGGCAGCACCGCCTTCGACCGTTCCGCCAACTTCCGCACCGCGATGAAGCCCGGGCGGATCCATCCTGTCGGCGCGGCGGTTCGGAACCCGTCGGGCGAGCCGCATCCTCTCCGCTTCGAAGGCGAGCGCGTGCTCGGCCTTCCGACAGCTAAGGGGGCACCGTGATCATGGCGTCGCCGAAGGAGACCGGGCATTGAGCGGCTATTCTACGATCGGCTATGAACTGAGAGACCGCGTCGCGCTGGTGACGCTCAATCGGCCCGATCGGCTCAACGCGCTCACCGCGCAGGTCTTCGCCGAGATGACCGCGGCGATCGACCAGGGGCTCGCCGGCGGTGCGCGCGCGGTGGTGCTGACCGGGGCAGGGCGGGCATTTTGCTCGGGCGCCGACTTGCAGGACCGCTCGATCGATCCGAGCGATCTCGGAGCCATGATCGACGCGGCGTACAACCCGTTTGCGCGCAAGCTGGCCGCGCTCGACGTGCCCGTGATCACCGCAGTGAACGGACTCGCTGCCGGCGCGGGATGCGGGCTGGCGCTGATCGGAGACATCAGTGTGATGGCGCGTTCGGCCTATCTTGTGCTCGCCTTCGTCAACATCGGCCTGGTGCCCGACGCGGGCGCGACCTGGCTGGTCGCCAAGGGCGCGGGCCGGACCAAGGCGCTCGAAATGGCCCTGCTCGGCGAGAAGCTGACGGCGGGGGATGCGCTGTCGGCGGGGCTGGTGACGCGTGTAGTGGATGACGAAGCCGTGCTCGACGAAGCGTTGGCGATCGCACGCAAGCTGGCGGCGGGCCCGAGCGTGGCGATCGGCATGATTCGCAAGCAAGTCGCCGCGGCGCTGACCGCAAGCTTCGACGAGACGCTGGAGGTCGAGCGCGCAAACCAGCGAATGGCGGGGCAGACGGCGGATTTCCGCGAGGCAGTGGCGGCGTTTGCGCAGAAGCGTGCGCCGAAATTCACGGGATCATGATCAACAGGATCTCGAGGTCGGCGGACAGCTGAACGGTTCGCCGGCCACGCGCGGTGATCGAAGCGAAGGCTAAGTCAGATCACCGCATTTCACGCCGGGCTGCAGGCTGGCGGTCGAAGCCGCAGCCCGCGCGTTCGAATAGACGTGCCTATCGGGATTGTTACGGATTCGTTTTTTGCGCTGCATCAAAGGGCTGCGATCGGCGCAGTCCTAGCGGGAGCTCCTCAGATTCTAGAGGAGACACCCCATGCGCATGGCACGCATTTACGCAATCCTGGCAGCCACCACTGCAATCGCCGGCGCCATCCCGGCATCGGCCCAGATCAAGCAGGGCGACTGGCTGTTTCGCGTGCGCGCGATCGACGTGGTGCCCAACGAAAAGTCGGGTCCGGTCAGTGGAGTGGCGGGCAGTGAAGTCGGCGTCGGCGACGCCGTGATGCCCGAGATCGACTTCACCTACATGGCGACCGACAACATCGGTGCCGAGCTGATCCTTGCCACGACCAAGCACAGCCTGAGCGGGCGCGGTACGATCGCGGGCCTGGGCAAGATCGGCAGCACCTGGGCACTCCCCCCGACGCTGACGGTTCAGTATCACATCAATCCAAAAGGGCACCTGCGCCCCTATGTCGGCGCCGGCATCAACTACACGATCTTCCATTCGTCCAAGTCGACCGGCTCGCTGGAAACCGCGCTCGGCGGCAGCACGCGCGTCAAGCTCGACGACAGTTTCGGTTATGCGTTGCAGGGGGGCGTCGACTTCGATTTGAGCCCGAAGATTTTCGCCAACCTCGACGTCAAATACATCGACATGCGGACGACCGCACGCCTCACCACCGGCGCGACGCTGCGCACGGTCGACGTCGACATCAATCCGCTTGTCGTCGGGGTCGGTGTGGGCTTTCGCTTCTAGTCGCGTTCGAACGCCTTTGAACGGCTTCGAACCGGATTCGAAGCCGTCCACCGGTGAAATACCTTTGGGAATCATCCTAATATGTCGTGCCAGCCCCTGCTGCGATGGGGGCTCCATGACTCGCATCGCCGTACTCGACGCACATCCCGATCCCGATCGCGCCCGTTTTGTCCACGCGCTGGCGGATTCCTATGTCGATGGAGCGCAAGGCGCCGGGCATAAGGTACGGCGGATCGAACTCGCCAAGCTCGACTTCCCGTTGTTGCGCAGCGCGGCCGATTGGACCGACGGCGAACCTCCGGCCGTGCTCAAGCGCGCGCAGGATACGATCGCCTGGGCCGAGCATATCGTGATCTTTTACCCCTTGTGGCTCGGCGACATGCCCGCGCTGCTCAAGGGTTTCCTCGAGCAAGTCGCGCGGCCGGGCTTCGCGATCCCGGCGGGCAAGCGCAACATGAGCGGCGGGCTGCTCAAGGGACGCTCGGCGCGGCTGGTGGTGACGATGGGGATGCCGGCGTTCTTCTATCGATTCTATTTCGGTGCGCACAGCGTGAAGAGCTTTGAGCGCAACATCCTGAAATTCGTCGGAATCAAGCCGGTGCATCACAGCCTGATCGGCGCGATCGAGGGCTCCGCCGAGGCGCGCGAGAAATGGATCGAGGAAATGACGCAGCTCGGCGCCGGCGCGAAATAGCAAGAGTCCGCGGGGGCGGGTGGGGCGAGGCCGTCGTCTGTCGGGAGCGGACGACGGCCTCTTTACGCTTGGGGCCAAGCAGACAGTGTGAGCGTCAGCGCCGGGTTTCCTTGGCGCCGCCCGGCCGTCCGCGCTCGCACGTCGCCGCATGGCAGGCGGTGGGGCAGGGGTCGTCATGCCGCCGCCCGGGCACCGGCAAATCGAGCGTGCCGCCGCCGCATAGCGCGACGTGATGACGTCCTGCGGTCGCGGCAGACGGCTGCGCGAGCGAAAGCGGCAGAAGTACGACTATGGTGCGAAGCGCCTCAGCGCGCATCTGCAGGCTCCTCGGGCGCAGGCTCGTCGATCAGGATGCGCACGGCGGCGCCGTCGAGGTCGTCATATTGGCCTGTGCTCAGCGACCAGAGGAACGCGACGAGCCCGGCCAGCCCGAGCAGCAGCGCGATCGGGATCAGGATGGTCAGCCCGCTCATCGCGCACAATTCCTGAGCCGTAGGGCATTTCCGACCACGAGGAGTGAAGACGTCGACATTGCGACCGCCGCGAGCAGGGGCGTGACGAGACCGAACATCGCGAGGGGCACGGCGAGCAGGTTATAGCCGATGGCCAGCGCGAAATTCTGTCGCACGATTGCCAGCGTGCGCCGAGCCGCGCGTATCGCGATCGGCACCGGCATCAGGCTATCGCCGACGAATACCAGGTCGGCGGCGGTCTGGCCGACATCGCTCGCCGAGGCCGGCGCGATCGAGACATGGCCCGCGGCAAGCGCAGGGCCATCGTTGAGGCCGTCGCCAACCATCAGCACATGACGCCCTGCGGCGCGCAGCGCTTCGATTTCGGTGAGCTTTTCGCCGGGCGTGAGCGCCGCCGCGGCGGGAAGGGCGAGGCGGCAGGCCACCGGCGCGACGGCTTCATCGCGATCGCCCGAGAGGATGGCGAGATCGCTGCTGATCTGCCGCAATTGTCCGATCGCGCAGGCTGCATCGGGACGCAGCGGATCGTCGAATCGCAGCAGCCGCATCGGCGCATCTCCGAGCCGGAAGCCGGTGACCATCGCGGGGTCAGGTGTGGCGGGATTGTCCAGCCAGCTCGGGCGACCGAGCCGTGCCGGCACGCCGCCGATCGTTCCGCACACGCCCATGCCGGGAATCTCGCGCAGGTCCTGCGTCGGCGCCGCACGGACGCCAGCGGTTTCGAGCGCCTGCGCGAGTGCGCGCGCGATTGGGTGCTTGCTCGCGCGGGCGAGCGCGAGCGCAGCGGGCGCTTCATTTGGATCGAGCAAAAGCGCGTCGATCGGTTGTGGGCGTCCGAGCGTGAGCGTGCCGGTCTTGTCGAAGCGCATGCAATCGACTTCGGCCAGGCGTTCGAGCGCGGAGCCGTCCTTGACCAGGATCCCGCGCCGCATGAGCGATCCCGCGGCGACGACCTGCGCGGCGGGCACCGCGAGACCCAGCGCGCAGGGGCAGGTGATGATCAGCACCGCAACTGCGATCAGCAGCGACTGGTGCCAGCCCGCCCCGGCGATCATCCAGCCGGCGAAGCTCAGCGCCGCGAGCGTGTGTACAGCAGGGGCATAGAAGCGTGCAGCGCGATCGGCGATCCGGACGTAGCGCGAGCGGCTCTGTCCGGCGGCTTCCATCATCCGCGCGATTTCGGCGATCGTGGTGTTTTCGCCGGCTGCGGTAACGCACAGTGTGAGCGGCGCGTCGAGGTTTAGCGTACCCGCGACGGCCCGGCTGCCGACGCTCACCGGTTCGGGCCGGCTTTCGCCCGTGATGAGCGACAAGTCGAGGCTGCTCGTGCCGTCTTCGACCAGTCCATCGGCAGCGAGCCTCTCACCCGCGGCGACGATCAGGCGCGTTCCCGGCTCGATCTCGCCCGCCTTGCGCCATGCGGTCCCGCCCCCCGGGAGCAGGATCGTTCCACCCGGCGCCGTCTGGCGCAACAGAGCCTCGACACCCGAGCGGGCACGGTCGCGCATCGCGCTGTCGAGGAAGCGGCCAATCAACAGGAAGAACAACAGCATTACCGCGCCGTCGAAATAGGCATGCGGCCCATTGGTGATGGTTTCGAACAGCGACAGCGCCGTCGCGAGCGTGACGCCAATCGAGATCGGCACGTCCATATTGGTGCGGCCGTGGCGCATCGCGCGCCAGGCCGAAAGGAAGAAGGTCTGGCCCGCATAGACCACCGTCGGCATCGCGATCAGCGCGGAGAGCCAATGGAACATCGCCCGCGTCGCGCCGGTGGCGCCTGACCAGATCGAAACCGACAGCAGCATGATGTTCATCGCCGCGAATCCGGCGACCGCGACGGCTCGTAACAGGCGCTGTGTCTCGCGACGCGCCTCGGTGGGCGCGTGCGCGGCGATCGCCTCGGCGTCGAACCCGATCCTTGCGAGCGCGCTACGCAGCGCCTCGGGTGTCACGCTGGACTCGTGATCGACAAGAACGCGCTTGCTGGTGAAGTTGACGCGCGCGGCGTGGATGCCGGGCAGTGGCGCGAGTTCGCGCTCGATCCGCGCGATGCAGCTCGCGCAGCGGATCCCGGGGACGCTCAACTCGCTATGCTCGAGCGGCAATGCGATGCGGGAGATCACGTTCATGCGTACACGTCCTCGAGGAAGTCCGCGTGGCGGGTGCCCTGGATGAGCCGAACGTGCAGTCGCCAGCGGCCCGCAGGGAGACGCTTGTCCGCGACGTAACTGCCCGGCGCGGTCGCGTGGAACTCGAGCCGGATGTCGTCGAGCTGGCCGAGCGGATGTTCGGCATAGACCGAAATGCGGGTAGGCGTCAGCGGTGCGCCATGCGCACTCGCCGTAAGGACGGCGCGGCCGTCCTGGGTCCTAGCGGCGAGCCGCCAGCCCTGCGCCTGCTGCGCCTTGGCCTGGTCCAGCCAGTGGTTGAACTTCTGGCTCGCGACATAGCTGTTGTCGACCACCGTCCCGCCGAAGGTGCGGCTGGCCTGCAAGGCCATGATCGTGTTCACCGCAATCACGACGCCGAAGAAGGCGACCATGGCCGTCGCCATGTGCCAACCGGTGAATTTGCGCGTCATTGGCTTGGCTCCGGTCGGTCGAAACGGGCGGTCTCGGTGTCGGTCACAGGCCGGCCGTCGCGGCTCTGCACGCGGAAGCTGAAATTGGCCGGCGCGGTGCCGACTCGCGGCGCACGGACGTAGATCCGGCGCGTTTCGATCTGGTCGGCTGGAACGGTGAAATCGAGCGCGCTGCCGGCGCGCTTCTCGTCCTGTTGTGAATCCCACATTGTCGCGCCCGACAACCCGGCAAGGTCGATGCGCACCGCACGCGGACGATCCTCCATGTTGCGAACCTTGATCGTATAGGCATTGCGTACGCTGCCGTCGGACAGCTGGACGAACAGCGGGTTGCGATCCTGCGCGACCGAAATGTCGAGGCGTACCCGCGCTCCGAGCGAGATCAGCATCGCCACACCGACCGCGCCCCAGAGGCCGAAATAGAGCAAGGTGCGGCTGCGCAGCAGCGTCTTGCGCACGGGTACCGGTACCCCGCCCTTGCGCTCGATTTCGCAATCGTCGAACGTCGCATAGTCGATCAGCCCGCGCGGGCGGCCGACCTTGGCCATCACTGTGTCGCACGCGTCGATGCAAAGCGCGCAAGTGATGCACGCGAGCTGCGGTCCGTTGCGGATGTCGATGCCGGTCGGGCAAACCTGGACGCAGGCCTGGCAGTCGATGCAGTCGCCCACCGGTTCGACGCCGAGGCTTTCCTCGGCGGCGCGCTTGAGACCGTGCGTGCGCGGTTCGCCGCGCCAATCCTTATAGGTGACGATCAGCGATTTCTCGTCGAGCATCGCGCCCTGGATGCGTGGCCATGGGCACATGTAGATGCACACCTGCTCGCGCATCCAGCCGCCAAAGACGTATGTCGTGGCGGTGAGGATGCCGATCGTCGTCCAGGCGACCGCCGGCGCGCTGCCGTCGAAAAGCCCTTTGCCAAGCGTCGGCGCATCGGTGAAATAGAAGCACCAGGCGCCACCGGTGAGGAACGCGATCGTCAGCCAGATGCCATGTTTGGTGACGCGCTTGACGATCTTGCCCGGACCGAGCGGCGCGCTCCGCAACTTGATCTGCGCGTTGCGGTCGCCGTCGACCCAGCGTTCGACGTGGAGGAACAGGTCAGTCCACACCGTCTGCGGGCAGGCATAGCCGCACCAGGCGCGCCCGACCGTCGCGGTAACCAGGAACAGCCCGATGCCGGCCATCACGAGCAGCCCCGCGACATAATAGAATTCGTGCGGCCAGATCTCGATCGAGAACCAGAAGAAGCGGCGATGCGCGAGATCGACCAGCACGGCCTGGTTCGGCGCATAGGGTCCACGATCCCAGCGGATCCACGGCGTGATCCAGTAGATCGCGAGCGTGACCGCCATCACGCCCCATTTCAGCCGGCGGTAGAAACCGTCGATCGCTTTCGGGAAGATGTCGGCGCGCCGGGCATACATGCTGCCAGGCTTGGATTGGCCAGTGCGGTCGGCGTGGGAGGACATGGGCTGCTGTCTCTCGCTCTTGTCAGAAAAAGGTCATTCGCCGCCGCCCAGCGAATGGACATAGGCAGCCAGCATCTTGACCGTGACCGGATCGAGCCGGTCGTGCCACGCCGGCATCACGCCCTGGCGCGCGTTGGTGACGGTCGCAGTCAGCGTGTCGCGGTCGCCGCCGTAGAGCCAGATCGGGTCGGTGAGGTTGGGGGCGCCGAACTGGCGACCGCCCTTGGCATCCTGGCCGTGGCAGATCGCGCAATTGGCCGCGAACACCGCCATGCCGCGCCGCGCCGAGACGCTTGCGGATTCCTGGTGCGAGATCGTGCGGACGTAGCTCACCACGTCCTGGATTTCGGCCGACTTGAGCAAGCCATCGCGGCCGAATGCCGGCATTTGCGAGACGCGTGTGGCATCGTCACCGGGGAAGCGGATTCCGCGGTCGATCGTCTGGTGAACCGCGGCGAGCGAACCACCCCACAGCCAGTCGTCATCGTTGAGGTTGGGATAGCCCTTTGCTCCGGCCGCGCCCGCGCCATGGCACTGCACGCAATTGACCTTGAATGCTGCTTTCCCGCCTTCGACCGCGGCATGCATCAGCGGCGAATTCGCGGGAATCGCCTCGATCGGAGTGCGCGCCAGCGCAGCCCTGACGCCAGCGCGTGCCGTCTCGGCCGCGGCCATTTCCGCGCCGAGCTGGCCGCGGCTCGTCCAGTCGAGCGTGCCCGCGCTCGCGCTGTGCAGGTACGGGATGGCGGGATAGGCGATGCAATAGCCGATCGCGAACGCGATCGTCGCATAGAAGGTCCACAACCACCAACGCGGCAGCGGATTGTCGAGCTCGCGGATGCCGTCCCACTCATGGCCTTTGAAGGCGACGCCGGTCGCGGCGTCGATCTGCTGGTCCTCAACCATCGAACGGTTCCTCATCGCGAAGCGGGATGTGGCGCGCGTCTTCCATGTCGGCGCGCGCGGACGGGCGGAGCGCGCGCCACGCCACGAACAGGAAGAGCAGGGCCATGAACAACAGGCCCCAGCTGTCGGCGAATTCGCGCAAGAGCGTATACGTCGAGGTATCCGCGCTCATCGTGCCTGCTCCTTTGCAGTCGCGGCGTTCACGTCGACGAGCGTGCCGAGCATCTGGAGATAGGCGACGAGCGCGTCCATCTCGGTCACGCGCCCCGGATCGCCGTCAAAGTCGCGGGCCTGGGCCTTGGGGTAGCGCTTCGCCAGCGTCGAGGCGTCGGCGTTGGCGCTCGCCTGGAGGACGAGGTCAGTGGCGGCTTGGCGAACGTCTTCGTCGCTATAGGGTACGCCGACTTTGCGCAGCGCCGAGAGCCGATCGCCGATGTCGGCATAGTTGAGATCGCGTTCGGCGAGGAACTGATAGGTCGGCATGATCGACTCGGGAACCACCGACTGCGGGTTCTTGAGATGCTGGACGTGCCATTCGTCCGAATAGCGCGCTCCGACGCGCGCCAGATCGGGGCCGGTGCGTTTCGAACCCCATTGGAACGGATGATCGTACATGCTCTCGGCGGCGAGGCTGTAATGGCCATAGCGTTCGACTTCGTCGCGGAACGGCCGGATCATCTGCGAATGGCAGTTGTAGCAGCCTTCGCGGACATAGATGTCGCGGCCCATCTGCTCGAGCGGCGTATAGGGTCGCATGCCGCGGACCTTCTCGACGGTCGAGTCGATCCAGAACAAGGGCGCGATCTCGACGATACCGCCGATCGCCACGGTGATGAGCGCCAGCACGAGCAACAGGGTGACGTTACGCTCGATGCGGCCGTGGTCGAAGAACTTGCTAGCCATTGCTGGGGGTCCCTATTCGGCGGCGACGAGTTCGGGCGCGGTCAGCGGCCGATCGGCATGGAGGTCGAAGGTGGCGTCGCTCATCGGCGCTTCGTCGCGCTGCTTTCCGGCGATCGTCATCCAGACGTTCCACACCATGAACAGCGCGCCGAGGAGGTAGAGCAGCCCCCCGCCGATCCGGATCACATAATAGGGGTGCATCGCCTGGACGACTTCGGCGAACGCGTAGACGAGATAGCCGTCGGTCCCGTACTCGCGCCACATCAGCCCCTGCATGATGCCCGCGACCCACATCGACGAGGCATAGAGGACGATGCCGGCGGTCGCGCACCAGAAGTGCCAGTTCACCATCCGCAGCGAATAGAGGCGCGGGCGCTTCCACAGGCGCGGCACCATGAAGTAGATCGCCGCGAAGGTGATCATGCCGTTCCAGCCTAGCGCACCCGAATGGACATGGCCGATCGTCCAGTCGGTGTAGTGCGAGAGCGAATTGACGCTCTTTACCGACATCATCGGTCCCTCGAACGTCGCCATGCCGTAGAAGGCGAGCGCGACCACTTGCAGGCGGATGATCGGATCGGTGCGGATCTTGTCCCACGCGCCCGAGAGCGTCATCAGTCCGTTGATCATGCCGCCCCAGCTCGGCATCCACAGCATGATCGAGAACACCATGCCCAGCGTCTGCGCCCAGTCGGGCAGCGCGGTGTAGTGGAGGTGGTGCGGACCCGCCCAGATGTAGAGGAAGATCAGTGCCCAGAAGTGGATGATCGACAGCCGATAGCTATAGATCGGGCGTTCAGCCTGCTTGGGAACGAAATAATACATCATGCCGAGGAAGCCGGCGGTGAGGAAGAAGCCGACGGCGTTGTGGCCGTACCACCACTGCGTCAGCGCATCCTGGACGCCCGCGAACGCCGAGTAGCTCTTCGAGCCGAGCAGCGATACCGGGACCGACAGGTTGTTGACGAGATGCAGCATCGCCACGGTGACGATGAAACCGAGGTAGAACCAGTTGGCGACGTAGATGTGCGGTTCGCGGCGTTTGAGGATCGTGCCGACATAGACCGCCAGATAGGCGACCCAGACGATCGTCAGCCAGATGTCGACGTACCATTCGGGCTCGGCATATTCGCGGCCCTCGGTGACCCCCATCACATAGCCGGTGGCGGCGAGGACGATGAACAGCTGGTAGCCCCAGAATACGAACTTGGCGAGGCCGGGCAGCGCGAGGCGGGCGCGGCAAGTACGCTGCACGACATAAAAGCTGGTCGCGATCAGCGCGTTGCCGCCGAACGCGAAAATCACCGCCGAAGTGTGCAGGGGACGGAGACGGCCGAAATTGGTGTATTCGAGACCGAGATTGAGCGCAGGCCAGGCGAGTTGCGCGGCGATCACCAGCCCGACCAGGAACCCGACCACACCCCAGAACACTGTCGCGATCGTACCCCAGCGGATCACTGCGTCGTCATATTCGCCGGCGGGGATCGCCGCGCGTGCCTCGCCCGCGCGGCGGATCGACGCGCTTGCGGCGAGTACGCCGGCGAGCGCGAAGATGCCCATATGCACGGCGAACGGGCCGTCGCTCGTGGCGGCTGCAGCGAGCAGCGCCAATATCGCCAGTCCCAGCCAGGCGAATGTTCCGGTCACGGCATTGTCCATGGTATCGGCCCCTAACCACGCGAGTTCGCGCGCCCTTTGGCATCCTCCGCCGTAACGGGTTTGACCTGAGTCAAATCTGCGTATTCATCCGGATGATCGACCGAGGTGTTTCTTGCCGCCGGAGCCGGGTCGGAATTTATTCGTAAATGTCCGCTCCCGTAACGATCATGGGCGGCTTCGATCGGCGTCCCTCGGGGATCGAAACGGTACAAGCCGGAAAGACTATGCGCTTGCGCGGGCCAGATCGGCGCGGCTATCGGTCCGCCGGCTGGGGGCGACAATATGGCTCATTTCGCTTCGACACGTGCGAGATCAACGGATCGACCCACGTTTGATACTGTCTCCCGGCTCCTCAATTCGCGCCGGAAGCGTACGGGTACGTGCCGGTGGAGATAGGCGCGCTCGTGATCGGCGCCGGCGTCATCGGCCTGGCAGTGGCGCGGCAACTCGCGCTGGCCGGTATCGATACGGTCATCGTCGATGGCGAGGACAGTTTCGGCAGCTGGACCAGCTCACGCAACAGCGAAGTGATCCACGCCGGGATCTATTATCCTGCCGGATCGCGCAAAGCCGAACTCTGCGTGCGCGGTCGCGAGCTCCTCTATCCCTTTTGCGAACGCGCGCATGTGCCGCATGCACGGCTCGGCAAGCTGATCTTCGCGGCGGAGGCCGAGCAGACGCCTGCGCTCGACAAGATCGAACAGGCGGCGGAGGCGGCCGGCGTCCGTGACCTCGCGCGTCTGAGCGGCATCGAAGCGAAGAAGAAAGAGCCGGCGATCGACTGCCATGAAGCGCTGTTCTCGCCGTCCACCGGCATTATCGACGCGCACGGCTATATGCTCGCGCTGCTGGCCGATGCCGAAAATGCCGGCGCGACCTTTGCCAGGCGCACGCGCGTATCGCGACTGACGCCAGCCGGAACCGGCTGGTCGGTAGGAATCGAGGGAGAAGATCGCACGACGCTGACGGCGTCGATCGTGGTCAATTCCGCCGGTCTTGCCGCGCATCGCGTGGCGAGTGCGACCGAAGGGCTCGCCGCAGAACATGTTCCGCAGGTCCGCTACGCCCGCGGCGTCTATTTCACCTACGCGGGCAAGGTGCCGTTCTCGCACCTCATCTATCCCGTGCCGGTTCCGGGCGGACTCGGTACGCATTTGACGCTCGACTTGAGCGGCGCGGCGCGATTCGGTCCGGACGTCGAGTGGATCGACGCAGTCGATTATACCGTCGACCCGGGGCGCCACGCGCAGTTCCTTGCCGCGGCGCGGAGCTTCTGGCCCGAGGTTCAGTCCGAGAGGATGGTACCGGGCTATGCCGGCATTCGCCCGAAGTTGAGCGGACCGGGCGAGCCGGCGGCCGATTTCCGGATCGACGGGCCTGTGCAACACGGGCTGCCGGGGTTGGTCAACCTGTTCGGAATCGAATCTCCTGGGCTCACCGCGTCGCTTGCGATTGCGCAGGAAGTCGCGCACGCGCTCGATGTACCGGTTGGGCCGGGTTGAGAAATTGTTGGGGACACCAGTTTTATGAATGCAACTGTTGTGGGGGATCGTATGCGTATCTTGATCACCGGAAACCTTGGCTATGTCGGCCCGGCGGTCGTGAAGGAGCTTCGGGCGCGGTACCCCGGCGCTTATCTCCGCGGCTTGGACAATGGCTATTTCGCGCATTGCCTCACCGGTTCGGACGCCCTGCCCGAGCGGATGCTCGACGAGCAGAGCCATGGCGACGTGCGCACGGCGGACCTGTCGTTTCTCGCCGGCTATGATGCCGTGGTGCAGCTCGCCGCCGTGTCGAATGACCCGATGGGCAAGCAGTTCGAGGCAGTGACCGAGGAAATCAACCAGAACGCATCGATCGCGCTTGCCAAGGCAGCGGCAGCGGCTGGCGTGAAGAACTTCGTCTTCGCCTCGAGCTGCAGCGTCTATGGCGTGGCGGAAGGCGGCGCGCGGTGCGAGGACGACCCGCTCAACCCGATGACCGCCTATGCCAAGTCGAAGATCGGCACCGAGCAGGCGCTCGCCGCGCTCGACACCGACATGGTCGTCACCAATCTGCGCTTTGCCACTGCGTGCGGCATGTCGGACCGCCTGCGCCTCGACCTGGTGCTCAACGACTTCGTGGCCTGCGCGTTGTCGAGCGGCGCCATCACCGTGCTGAGCGACGGCACGCCGTGGCGACCGTTGATCGACACCAAGGATATGGCGCGCGCGATCGCCTGGGCAGCGACCCGGCCGGCGGCGAACGGCGGGCGGCTGCTGACGGTCAATGTAGGCTCGGACGACCGCAACTATCAGGTGCGCGAGCTTGCCGAACGCGTCGCAGCGGCAGTGCCCGGCACCAGCGTGAGCATCAATACTTCGGCGCCGGCCGACAGTCGCTCGTACAGAGTGGATTTCGCGCGCTTCCGTGCGCTCGCGCCCGATCACCAGCCGGTCGTGACGCTCGACCAGTCGATTTCCGAACTCGTCGATGGCATGCGCGCGATGGGCTTCGACGACGCCGACTTCCGCAACAGCCAGCTGATCCGCCTGCGGGTGCTCCAGCGTCACATCGATGCGGGCAGGCTTTCGAACAACCTCGTCTGGAATTGAACGGGCCGGCCTCTGCGTTGGGGCCGGACCGACTCGTCTCCAGTCAGCTCCAGGTCTTCCAGGGTGCGCGGCGCGTTTCCCATAGCGCCTCGAGATTCTGGCGATCGCGCAGCGTGTCCATCGGCTGCCAGAAGCCTGTATGGAAGAACGCGCGCAATTCGCCGTCATGGGCGAGCCGTTCCATCGGCGTACGTTCCCATATGGTGGCGTCGCCCTCGAGATAGGCGTCGACCGCGCGATTGAGAACGAAGAAGCCGCCGTTGATCCAGCCGCCTTCCTCGACCGGCTTTTCGGCGAAATCGGTGACGCAGTCGTCCTCGGTGATCAACTGACCGAACCGGCTGAGCGGTCGTACCGCGGTTACGGTGGCCTTGCGGCCGTGTCCGCGATGGAAGTCAATCGAGGCCGCGATATCGATATCGCTCACGCCGTCACCATAGGTCAGGCAGAAGGTGTCGCCATCGACATAGTCGAGCGCGCGTTTGATACGGCCACCGGTCATCGTCTCTTCGCCGGTGTCGACCAATGAGATGTGCCAGTCTTCGGCTTCGTTGCGATGAACCTTTACTTCGCCAGTGCGCGTGCTGATCGTGACGTTCGACATGTGCAGCGCGTAGTTTGCGAAATATTCCTTGATGACATAGCCCTTGTAGCCAAGGCAAACGATGAACTCGTTCAGTCCGGCCTGGGAATATTGCTTCATGATGTGCCAGAGGATCGGGCGTCCCCCGATCTCGACCATGGGCTTGGGCCTGGTGCCGGTTTCCTCGGCGAGGCGCGTGCCGAGACCGCCCGCTAACAGGACAACTTTCACTGCTAATCCCCCAAGAAGCGACGCCACGCGCCCTGTGCGCGGTGCATTGCCATCTCCGACCCAGACTTGCAACGGCGCGGCCCGCCGTGTGCCGCGCGCATCGCGTTGTCGTTCGTGCCACGCGTCCCTTTTTGACGACTAGCGACATCGCGGCATCCAATCTACAGTGAGAGCGGGCAGAGCAGTGGCTGCACGAGGGGTGGCGTGTGAAGAAGATCAGTGTCGTTTCGCCTTGTTTCAACGAACAGGACAATGTTACTGATTGCTGGCAGTCGGTTCGCGAGATATTCGATGAACAGCTTCCAGATTACGAGCTGGAGCATATCTTCATTGATAATAATTCCAGCGACAAAACCGTCGAGATCCTACGGGGGATCGCGGCGCAGGACAGCAGCGTCAAAATCATCGTCAATGCCCGCAATTTTGGCGTTTTCCGATCGACATTCAACGGCTTGCGTTATGCGACCGGCGACGCGACGCTGGTGATGCTTCCGGTCGACCTGCAGGATCCGCCTGACCACATCCCCGAGTTCGTGAAACTTTGGGAGCAGGGCTATGAAGTCGTTGCCGGCGCTCGTTCGACGCGCGAAGAAACCGCGTTGATGCGGGCTTGCCGCTGGATCTTCTATCATACGGTCAACACGTTTTCGGATTTCGAGCTCTCGCCCGATGTGGGCGAGTTTCAGCTGATCGACCGCAAGGTGTTGGACGCGGTGCTGTCGCATCGCGATCATTATCCCTATATTCGGGGGATCATCGCGTCCTGCGGGTTTCGTCGCATCATCATCCCGTACACCTGGAAGGCGCGGAAGCGTGGGGTTTCCAAGCACAATCTGCTCGCGCTCGTGGATCAGGCGCTCAACGGAATCTTCTCCTTTACCCGCGCTCCGATGCGGTTTTGCACTTTTGCCGGGCTGGCGTTGGCGTCGTTGTGCATCATGTTCTCGATCATCTCGATCGCGATCTATTTCATCAATCCGCATCTGGCGCCACGCGGCATTACCACGCTGATCGTTTCGCTCTTCTTCCTGTCGGGTGTGCAGTTGCTGTTTATCGGAATGCTGGGCGAATATGTGACATCGATCCATAGCCAGGTTCGTGGCGGCCCAATGGTAATCGAGCGGGAACAGATCAACGTGGTGCAGGGGACGGAAGTTGCGGAGCCCAGGCTCACGGATGAAGGGAGGCGCCGGGTCGGCCTGCCGGGGATCGCCTGATGCACATCTCCGTTGCTCGGCCGCGAACTCGCGTCGCGGTGATATGCGGGGGCGGGGTGCTGGGCCTGGTGCTCCTGTTCTTCGCCGCCCAGGGCCATTTGCTGTTCTCGCCCGCGCATCTGAGCCCGAACGATCGCTGGTTCCTGATCGGACTGGCCTATTCCTGCTTCCTCGGTGCCGGCCTCGCGGCGCTGCGAGCGCCGACCGCCGGCGCGTTCGCGGCGCTGCTCTTCACGGGCAGCCTGGCCCAAATCTGGTTCACCGAACCGGATTGGCTCTCGCCGCTGCGGTTCCGTCTCGGCGCGCCCGTTGACCGCGTGATGGCGGCGGCGCTCGCCGCGGAAGGGCTGGTCGCGCTCGCCTGTCTCGCGCGCTGGATCGGCGCCAGGAATATGCGTGCCGGGATTCAGGCGCGCGACGTGGTGGCACTCGCGGCGTTGCTGCTGCTGACGACATTTTCCTCCGTCGTGCTGTCGAGTAGCGTCGCGATCCACGCCTATGGCCGTTACGTCGGCAAGCTGGTCGTCGCCGGTGGATTGGCGACGATGCATATCACGCTGCTCGCGGCGATCGTAGGCGCGCCGGATCTGCCGCGTTTGTGGGAAAACCGTCGGATCGGCGCAAGCGTATCGAACACGATCCCGGTGGTGGCGGCAATTGTGATTGCGATCGTGTCCAGCCTGCTCGCGCTTACGGCGTTTCACGGGCTCGGGCTCGTCGAGGACGAGACCGCCTATCTGTTTCAGGCGAAGACGTTCGCCGGAGGCGTGCTGGCGGCACCGCCGCTGCCGCACGGCACCGAAGACGCGTTCGGCTTCTATCTTCTGCAGTCCGGCAAGGCGGGTTGGATCGCAACGCCGCCGCCGGGGTGGCCGGCTGTACTGAGCCTTGGATCGCTGCTCGGCGTCCCCTGGCTGATCAATCCGCTGCTCGCCGCGCTCAGCGTGTTGCTCGCACACCGCCTCGTCGAACGGTGTAGCGACCGCTGGACAGCGAATGTCGCCGCGCTGTTGATGGCGACGTCGCCATGGCTGCTCGAGACCTCGGCGTCGTTGATGACCCATGCCTTGTCGCTCGTGCTGATCCTCGGAGCCTGGCTTTCGCTGGTGATTGCGCGTGAGCGAGTCGCGCAGGGGAGGGGACGCAGCGCGGCGGCGCTTTGCCTGGTCGCCGGCTTGCTGATGGGTGGGCTGTTCGTGAATCGTGCGCTCGAAGGCGTTGTCATCGGTTCGCTGTCCGGGCTGTGGCTGATCTGGACGCTCAGGACGCGCGCCTGGCGATTCGTGCCAATCTATGGCTTGGGCTGTATCGCCGTCGGCGCGCTGATCTTCCCCTATAACGCGCACTTTACGGGCAACCCGTTGGTCGCCCCCCTTGCCGCCTATCTCGCAGTCCTGTGGCAGGGGACAGGCAACGACTTCGGCTTTGGTCCACATGTCGGTCCGCCGCCGAGTTGGTCGCAGTTGGATCTCTGGCCGGGCCATTCTCCGCTCGAGGGCCTGATCAATATCGTGGACGGCATTCGCGCACTCAATCTGGAGCTGTTCGGCTGGACGATCGGATCGCTGTTCTTCGTTTGGATCTACGCGATCTGGGGCAAGGCGCAGCCACTCGCGCGAACGATGGCGGTGGTGGCGATCGCCATCATCGGGATCCATTTCTTCTATTGGTTCAACGCGATCTATTATATCGGACCGCGCTATTGGTACGCGGCCTATTTCCCTTTCGTGGCACTGTCGGCATGCGGCGCCGCCGCGCTGGCCGACCAGCTCGAGCAACGCGGAATCGAACAGGCTCGGGGGCGGGTCGTCGCGACGCTCGTGCTGCTGGCGTTGTTCGGCCTTACCGTGTTCACGCCGTGGCGGGCCTATGACAAATATGCCGCCCGCGCTCGGTTGGGAGTTGCCGTGCAATCGATGATTTCGCGGCCTGAGTTCGCGGACGCCGTGGTGTTCCTGTCACACGACGCCTATCACGCGTCGGCGATCCTCAATGATCCCTTCCTGCGTCCTGGTCGCGCGATCTTGGTGCAGGACCTCGGTCCGGTATCGGACGCACGCGTTTTGGCGGCCTTTCCAGGACGGCGCGCGGCACATGTGGCGTTCGATGCGCGAAACCACGCAACGGTTGCGTTCGGCCCAGCGCAGTAGTGGCTGCGTCGGGCGGCGGGGATTATCGCGCCGACGCCGTCTCCGAAAGGAGCGCGTGAACCGCATCGCGCAGGCCATTGCTCAGATCGAAGCGTGGGCGAAATCCCAGCGCAGCGAGCCGGTTGACGTCCGCTACCAGTCGCGGCGGATCGTCCGGCGCCCTGGGCCGCGCGCCCATTTCGATCAGCGACGCATTGCCGACCAGATCCGCCACTTCCGCGATGAACCGTTTGACCGGCACTGCCTCGCCGCTGCCGATGTTGATGGCACCTTCGATGCTGCTCGTGGCGACGAGTGCGAGCGCCGCGCCGACGTCGGCGGAGTGAAGAAAATCGCGCTCCTGGAGTCCGTCGGTACAGGCAATCGGCTGGCCCGCGGAAAGTTGCGCGACGAGATCGGGCAGCAACCGCCCTGGCGGTTCTGAGGGTCCATAACAGAAGAAGATGCGGGCCCAGGCGAAGCTGAAGCCGAGACTCGGCGCCGCGGCGGTCAAGGCGATACCGGTTGCCGCTTTCGCCGCGCCGTACAGCGTCGAAGGGCGCAACGGTGTCGTGGTTTCGGAGAGGAGGGGCTGGCTCCAGTCATATTCCGCGCAGCTCCCGACGAAGACGAAGCGCTTGCCGCCAGCTTCCGCGAAATGACGCGCCAGCGCGAAACTGCTCGAAACCCAGTCGAGATTGCTCGGCGAGTTCCACCGTGCCCTGGCGTCCGACTCCCATGCCGCATGAATCAGACATTCGGCGCCGGCCGCCGTGATCGCCGACCGTGTCGCGGCATGGTCGAGCAGATCGCACGCGATCGCCTCCGCGCCCCGCGGGCTCCGCCCGAGTGAGATCACGTCGTGTCCCGCTTCGAGCAACGCATTGACGCATGCCTGGCCGAGGAATCCGTTTCCCCCCGTCACCAGAACGCGCGTCATCAGCCCGAGATCTCGACCGCCGGAACCGCCGTGACGAAGCGAACGCCGCGTTCTCCCAGGAACGAGAGTTGGTGGATGATCTCCTCGCGCAAATTCCACGGCAAGATCAGCACGTCGTCGGGCGGCGTTTCCTGCAGCGCCTCCACCGGCAGCACGGGGATGCGGCTTCCCGGCAGCAGCGTTCCCTGTTTCGAGGGATTGCGGTCGACTACATAGGCGACAAGGTCCGGGCCGATTCCGCAATAGTTGAGCAACGTATTGCCCTTGGCGGCGGCGCCATAGCCGGCGACGCGACGTCCCGCTGCGCGCTCGGTCTCGAGGAACTCGAGCAGGCCGGCTCGCAGTGCCTCGACCCGCGGCTGAAACCCTTCATAGCCCGCCAATTTGTCGAGATCGGCCTTGCGTTCGAGTGCGCGCATCGCTTCGACACCTGGGCCGGCTGCGTGTGATGCGTCGACGCGGCAGGCATAGACGCGCAGCGATCCGCCATGGGTGGGTACCGCCTCGACATCGAACACGCGCAGGCCATAGCTTGCGAAGATGCGCTCGACCGTCAGCAGCGACAGATAGGTATAATGTTCGTGATAGATGGTATCGAACTGTACGTCTTCGATCAGGTTCAGAATGTGCGGGAATTCGACCGTGAACACGGCATCGCCGGATAGCATCGTGCTGACGCCGTCGACGAAATCGTTGATGTCCGGCACATGCGCCAGGACATTGGCGGCACAGACGAGGTTCGGTGCGACACCTTCCGCGCGTAGCGTCGTTGCCAGCGCCTTGCCGAAGAACTCGACGCGGGTCGGAATTCCCTTGCGCTCGGCTTCCGCGGCAACGCTGCCGGACGGCTCGACGCCCAGCACCTGGATACCCTTCGCCTTGAAGTACTGCAGCAGATACCCGTCGTTGGACGCGATCTCGACGACCAGGGACTGCGGACCGAGGCCGAGCCGGGCGGTTATGCTCTCGCAATAGCGCTCGGCGTGCTTGAGCCAGCTTTCGGAGAAAGACGAGAAATAGGCATAGTCCTCCGAGAAAATCTCGGACGCCGGCACAGCGTCATCGACCTGGACCAGAAAGCATTTCTCGCACACCCGGGCGTGCAGCGGGTATTTTGCGTCCCGCGCGTCGCCGTGCTCCGGGCGCACATAATTGTTGGCGAGAGGCGACAGGCCGAGATCCACGAAGGTTCGCGTCAATGGTGCGCCACAATGACGACACGTCGGTGGGTTCATGCCAGTTCCCTCGCCAATCGCATGCTAGACCTTTCTTCGATCGAATATTTGACGGTAGGCCGACGCCCGTTAATTTTGCATGGCAGGATGGGGTGAGGCCGATTGCTCCGTGATCGGTGGTCGCAATCCAGCGGCCTCGATGCGACCTCCGCATTGCCATTCGATCTATGCAGCGTAACCAGAACCATCCTTGCCCCCGCCTCAAGGATGGAGGCTCCTTATCGTGCCCGTTGCCGAAGCGCTAGGCATCGCGCGCTGATCGAAGCGAACCGCGAAATCGCGGCGACCACTGCCATCGCGTCGTGGAGGCGCGAGACGCTCGACGTGCTGCTGTGGGACGGTGACAGTCGGCCGGAATTCCTTCCGAGCGTGCGCGCACGCGCGCCGGGCTCGTTGCGGGCGATCGCGTGTTGGCGTGGAAAGCCAAGCTCGCGGCGGAATTCCCGGAGGCGCCGGCGGCGCGCGGCCGCCGCGGTGGGTGATCGTCGATTTCGAGGGCGCGCATTTCGACCCGGCGCAGCCAAGCAGTCTCGAGCGGATCCTCGAAGACGCGAATATCGACGCGGCGGACGTGGAATGGGCTGCGGCGCTGCGTATCCGGCTGACGGCCGCTGTACATCTTCCGCGGCAGTCACTTGCTGGTGGCGAAGCTGCGGCGCGCGAACATCGATGCCGCTGCCGGCGCGGCGCTTCAGGAACTTCCTGTGGAGCACGCTCGACAGCTGGAGCCGCAGGCAGCGCGTCGTCGCCATGGCCGAGTTCACCGGCGGCGACACCAATCCGGGCTTCGTCGTGACCGACCCGCTTCCGTTCGGCAACGCCACAGGATGGGATCAATTATCGAGGATTGGCCGGAACCTCTGGGTGTCCGACCATACCTTCCAGATGAAGGCAAGAAACACCAGCGACCACAAGGCGAAGATCGTCACGTCGATGCCGCGCAAACCCATGAAGCGGGCGTCGATCAAACCGGGGCCGCACCATAGCGCGAACAGCGCCCAGGCGGTCAGCATCAGGCGCAACTCGGTGGCGCCCATCCCGTAATAGGAGAGGTGATGGGTCTTGAGGATCAGCACCTTCAGATAGGTGAAGCTGGTCATCAGCAGATACATCGACAGCGCGAGCAGGGCGGAAAACATGGTGAAATATGGAGAAAGACCCAGCCCGACGAAGATGAAAGTCTGCGAGACAAGGTCGCAGGAGTGGTCGAGGAAATAGCCGAAGTCCGGCCGTTCGATCTTGCGATGGCGGGCGAGCGTGCCGTCAAGCGAATCGCCGAGCCAGTTGAGGAAGAGCCCCAGGATTGCGACGCAAACAAACCAGGGGGACGCTTGGCTGGCTGCGAATCCCACGAGGACCAGGAAAGCGCCAGCCAGCCCCAGCAGGGTCAACTGATCGGGGGTTACGACCGATGGTGTCCGCGCGGCCAGCCACAGCAGGGCATTGCGTTCCTGGGTCGCAAGGAAGCTGTTGTTCACCCGTACGTGGTGGACAGGCTGACCCGGTTCCTCGATCGGCGCGACTTCGTCGGTCTTCTCGGAATCCGCGGTTGATTCGTTGGCTTCTTGGGGAACTTCGAACCGAATTGGATGCAGTTTCGCCAATGCCGCCTCAAAGTCGGAGCGGAGCATTCCCGGACCTGGTCCGTCGAATTGATAGAGCTTCAACTGCAAATCCTTCGCGTGTGACTTGCCGGGGCATCTGCGAGGCCCCGATTTGTACGTTAGGTGGCGCTAGGAGGGCGCTTTTATCCGCTCTTCCGGCGCGTTATGGCAAATTCTCGCTGCACCGCACAATAGGACGGCGACGACGCGTGAGCAAGTCGGGACAAGTTGTTTCCGGTCCAAATCCGTGCGAACCGATCGTCCAAGTCGCAGCATTCGCATGAAAATGCCGGAACATGTGTCATAATCTCACGCACCTGACGTCCATGGACTGTGGTATCGATATGAAACGGCGTCAGTTTCGCAGGATTCCGGCTTCGCTGCGGCAGTCTCTTCAAGATACGAGCATGACGGGACGCCTACGAGTCCGTTTGGAAATGTGCCCACCGGGCGCATTGCGGTACGGGTCCGCGCTCCCATCCAACCTCGCAATCAGGATATGCAATGGGGGGCCGGGTGAGGGACCGGGCCAGTACCGCTTCGAAAGGCGTTTTTCCGCGCTTTTCCAAACAGGCTCTATGCATCATCGCGCATCCCCGCTGCCAGGCTGGGGCTTGCGTCTAAATCGGCTGCAAACCGGCCGTGATTGCCCTGCTTCCAATGCGGCTTCCACAATAATCGAAAATTATGAATGCCACTCCATATACTGATCTGAAAAATTTTAAAAGGCGTATTTTCAATTGGTTGGGAATTTTCTTGGCGATGCACATGGCGGCTCAACTACGGGTACCGTTATTGCTTACGATGTAATGAGATTGTTCATCGGGCCGTCCTTTTTAACGCCACGTGGTATAGATAGAGTAGATCTGGCGCTTGCCCGTCATATTTTCGGCGACGAATCCAGTTTTAACGTAGGGATATTGCCCACGCTTGCTGGTGTCTACGCATTTTCGGCGACGCAGGTCAGAAGTTTGTTGGCATATACGTAGGAATTGTGGGCGGAAGATGCCGGGCCCACGAGCGACCTTCAGTTACAATGGTTGTTGGATCGGATCGCGCGCCGGCAGGATGACGAGCCGCCAGTACCGTCTGCTTCGCCGCTTTTGTTCCGGGACAAGGTTGGGCGTATGCTGCGCATGCTGCATTCGACGGGCTTGTTTCCTCGTCGCTTTGCAGGCCGGATGCATCGCCAAAGGCAAGGCGGGCACGCGTTACGAGTTCGGCGTCAAGACGTCGGTGGCAGTGACCCACGCGCGCACCACCGGCGGCCAGTTCATCTTCGGCATGCAGGCGCTGCCCGGCAATCCTTATGACGGCCACATGCTCTCCGGCGAGTTCGAGCAGGTCGAGCGACTGAACGGCATCGCCATGGCGGGTGCCGATTAGCGTAAGTCCGACAGGCTGCTAGAGACTGTGTTCCTTTACCCCGGCCCATAGCAGCCAACCGATGGCATAGGCAAAGAGCAGCGCTACGAACACGGTCAGAATACTGGCAAAGCGCTTTGGGAATTCCGATTTGACCGGCATATTGGGGTTCACGACATGCACCAAGTAGAGGCGCTTGCGCTTGGAATCGGCTTGGGTCTGTTCATACTGTGCGGCAGCCACAGCGTAGCTCTTAGCAATTTGTTCGCGCTTGATCACCAATTTCTCGTAATCGCCAAGGCGCGACGCAACCGAGCCGGATGAGGCAGCGATCTTCGCTGATTGCTGGCCAACCTGCGCTTCGAGCGCATGGAGCTGCCGCGCCATGGCGACATATTGTGGGCTGTTTGGGCTTACGACGCCGTCCATCGTTCTTAACTTGGCCCGCGCCGCGACCAGATTGGCGGTCAACTGATTGACCAGCGAAATCTGGGCCCGGCCGGTGCCCTCGGGATCAATGTCGTCATGGAACTTGCGAAAGGCGGTTAACCGCGCCTCCACATCGTTCAGCTGTGCGCTGAGCCCATCAACCTGGCGCTTCGCGTCCTTCATTTGATCGTCATAGGTGCGTTGGTTGATCTCGTTGACCTGCGCCTCGCCCATTTTCAGCAGGTTGGTAGCGATGGCGAGCGAATCGGCGGGGCGAAAGGTATGAACCTGCAAGTGGGTGATGCCGCTGGTCGCATCCTGTTCAACCGAGATCTGACGTCGATAGAAGCTGAGCAGCTTTTCCGGCGCGGGGTTGGCGTATTTCAGACGACTCAACCAGTCCACGCCCGGGCGGCGGAAGACGCCAACCAGATCGTTCCGGGCCCGTAGTTGCCCCACTGCATCATGCGACAGGAGATATTGCTGCACCACATAGGCATCGGGCACAGCCGCCGACGAACCGATACTGAAGCCCAGAATTTGGCCGTAATCAGGTGCATTAGATGCAGATTCGGCGCGCCGGACCACGAAATCGGCGCTGGACTCATACTGGTTGGAAGCGATCAGTCCATAATAGATTGATGCCAGCAACGTTGGCAGCACAACGATCATGAGAAAGGCGCGATAATCCCAGACCGCCTGCCTCACCTTGGTTGCGACGCTCGTATGCTCTACGTTCCCGGGTCCGGGAAACACTACACCATGCACGAAAAAAATTCCCGGTTACATGAATTCATTACACGTGGACATGCTTGCGGACGATGCGAAGCGCAAGCAGGCCCCAATAGGTGACGACGGTGTTCACCGCAACGACATACCATATATACATATACCGATCTTGCGCGCCGGCGAATTGGCCGTAGCGCGCCATTTCGAACACAGCCATCATTGGATTCCACCCCATATAGTCGCGCCCCCATGTGGGCAGCAGCGACATGGTGATGAAGGCTCCGCTCAACGGCATGGCGAAATAGGTGACGGGGTGCACTAACCTGTTCACGAGCGGACTGATATAGCCATAGGCGGCCCCCACCAGACACCAGGCGAAGGACCACCACGCGAACAGCAGTATGGCCCCGTAAAGATAGAGCTGCCGAGCGGGCGGCTCCGCCAGCCCCAGCATGACCCCCGCGGCCTGGAGAAGCACCAGGGCGGACACACAGCCGATCGTCTCCACCAAGGATTTCGAAAGCACGATGTCGAAGGGGGTGATCATGTTATGGTACAGCAGGTTGCCGGCGGTGTGCAGCGCGGACTCTGAGCGGTTAAACGTGTTCCGAAAGATGATGAAGATCGTATAGCCCGTCAGTGTGAAGGTGTAGGGGCTCATGCCTGACTCATCACGGAGCCCGGACAGGGAATGGAGCAGCGTCACCACCGAGGCGAGCAGCATCGGCTCGGCGATGATCCAGAGATAGCCGATATTCTGCCGGCCGAACCGCTGCTGCAACTCGCGGAGGGCCAGTGCGCGGATGACGGCACCCTGCGTGGATAGGCCGCTCGCGAAAGATCGAAGCCAGGATCGCTGTTGGCGCGCGTGCATGTCGAACGGTCTTCCTTCGCGTGGGCGTGTCAGCCTCTTCGCACTATGAGCATGAGCGAGGCAAGGCCTCGGCTGTCCACGGCCAGCTCCGAAACTGGCGCGAAAGCCAGCGGGGCGGTCGAAAAACCCATGCCGATCAGGCGCAGCACCCACCTGCCGATCTCGTTGGCGACGAGCGGTCCATCGTCTGCGGCAAGTGCGCTGCTGACCGGTCGGGTACTCGGGGCATGGCGCAGTCCAATTGCCGCGACACCGCCGACCTTCAAGCACTGAATCCAGGAGTTGAACAGGGCCCAACGCGCCTCCGCCGTTTCAAGCGACGGAAATCCCGCCGGAGAGACGATGAAATCCGCGAACTCGCGGCTATTGGGGGTTGGCGACAATGCTTCCCGCTCCCACACCACGAAATTGGACGCCTTAAGCGCAGTCCGCATCCCTTCGCTGGCCGATCCGATCAACCATCCATCGATCGGGATCGGGGTCACGCCATAGGCCGGTAACGCGGCGAGGCAAATCTGCTCGCGCCAGCGGGCGATCAGTTCATCGTCCTGCGCTCCAAAAGCGATGCTATCGTCCATCTGGACCAACTGGCGCCAAGTGCAGTCCTGCGAAACCGGATGCTCCAGCGAGACCGGGCCGGCATGGATCAACGCATTGGCCGGTCGCACATCCGTCTCGACATCGTCCCGCGCAAGAATCGAGCGCGGAGCCTCGACATAGGCCTCCTCCTCGCCCTCAGGCTCGTCGAGCAGGACCTCGATACGCTCGGCAGAGATGTCCGAGTATTCCGAAAAGAAGCCGTAAAAAGCGTACGTTACGTCCCTGACCGCGTGAAATGACACGCTCGCCACCAGGTCCCGCTTTCCTACCTCGACTTGCATCTCGAGCCGCGATCCGGCCACGAGAGTAGCATTGGCACCAGGCGTCTGGCGCAGCGCATGGACCCTGACTGTGAGTTCGCCCTGCGAGGCGGTTACGCCATGCAGCCTGATCATATAGGTCGCCCGCCCGGGCCGGATAATCTCGTAATGGGTGTGAAAACAATATTGCGGATCGGGAGATCGCCTTGTGCCGCCGAAGCCCGGAAGCGCACTGGCGTGATCCCAAAAATAGGAAAATGGATCAATCTCGCGCATTTTTCAGCGCCGCAGCACTAGCATTACGTCCTCGTAGGGATCGCCCGCCAACACATCCGTCGCACTGGTCTCGACAATGCCCCGCGTATAGTCGATCCGTGCGAGCGAAAAGCCGGGCGCCAGTAGCGCCTCAAGAAAGTTGGCCGGGTTCTCATAACGCCCCGGTGTGAACTCCAGGATCACGGTTTTGAGGCGGCCGTTGTCGAGCAGCCCCTGCATCCCGGCCCAAACAAGCTCTTCGGCTCCCTCCACGTCAATCTTGGCGAACTCGATATCTGCCCACTCCTGCCTTCCATCGAGCCGGGCCACTGGGACATACTGTCCATTTTCCGGCAGATGGTCGCCGACATCCGCCAAATAGCCGTTCTTCGGTTCGCCGGCCGGCACGATCAGCGTCACCATGCCCTCGTTCTTGGCGCTCAGTGCGAGTTGATGCACATCCACACGTGAGGCAAAGCCATTTAGCGAAACGCTTTTGTCCAGGAGTTCCGCTAGCCTGGGGTTAGGCTCGAACGCGTGCACGCGGCCGCTTGGGCCCGCTAGGTCCGCCATCAACAACGTGAAATAGCCGAGGTTCGCCCCGATATCGGCGGCAACCATGCCCTCACGCATCAGGGAAATGATCGCCTCGGTCACCCACATTTCCCAATAGCCTTCCAGCATCAAATGGGTAGCGAGGCCGACGTCGCGAGTATCGACGAACATCTTGTAACGGGCGAGGATCCGGCAGAGCACGGTGTGATCGCCCAGATAGGCAGTCTTACAAGCATGGCGGATCGCCGCCTCGCTGTCGTATCTGGAAGAAGGATTAAGACGGCGCACGTCCTGGATATATTGTTTATTGGTGAACATCCGCGCCGGTTCGGATAGATGTAAGCGGGGAAAGGGCCATACGCGTTTCAACACGCGGCGCCCTTAGCAACCCCCCCCTGCGTCGTAAACCACCACCATGATCAAAACCCGATTGCGGGCACGTTGGATATGCTTATAATATCGAGAATAATCCGGGATTGCGCACCATTTCGACGTCTCATACCCAAATGATAGAATTCAGGAACGTCTCGAAAACCTACCATTCGCGCGGGCTGACTCGGCGCATTTTTTCGGATCTCTCCTTCCGCATCGAGCCCGGCGAT
>Ga0105248_10001244_pt1 | contig 28478 bp, 12 predicted proteins | sample KBSS34metaG_FD_81524 | JGI IMG/M metagenome (GOLD analysis project Ga0105248, IMG submission 81524) | Switchgrass rhizosphere microbial communities from Kellogg Biological Station, Michigan, USA - KBS S3-4 metaG | ecosystem: Host-associated > Plants > Roots > Rhizosphere > Soil | place... | reverse complement strand
TGTGGTGGTTGTGGCTTCTCGTAACTCATCGTGATTCTTCCTCCAATTAGGAGCGGTTCACGTTTTGTCAGCCGCTCACGCCGGTTGATGTCTCCGGGAATTTCAATCTCTTGAATGGCCCAGTATTACGTAAGGTCAAGGACCTGGTTCTTGAGCGTCGTACCTTCTGTAATTACTCGTGCAATTTGATCCTGGTCAGCGCCTTTTGTGGCGGTGATTAAGACAGGTTGTGTTTTCTGCGGCAGGCTCTTGAAGAAAAGCACAAATTCACCTGCGCGATCTGTCATCGTCTCTACATGAACGGGAACAGTCAGCGTCGAATCGTTTGGATCGACCTCGTTATATGTCGTGCTTACCTGCGCTACTGGCACGTCTGCGCCGTTCTTAATGACCTTTCCACGAACTAGGGTTGCGTTTGCAGGAAACGGATAGGCAGGTGTTGGCGAGAACGTGATGACCTCCAACGGCACAAGGGGATTCGGCATCGGCAAGACCACTGGACGCTCGAAAGTGTCGGTCCAGGGATCACCAACTTGCTTTGGTTGAAGGTTGTAAAAGTTGCCGGATGTGGGATCTGGTTCAACCACCAACGTGTAATTGCCATTTGGAATTGGCGTACGAACAACCACGTTGCTATCGATGGTTACAGTCTCAGTCCCTTCGAAGCAGTAGAAACCACTCTCACCTCGAAGCGGTCGGATCAACGGCAGCTCCTTGAGCGTGATGCCGAGGCGCGCTAGAGGTGACACGTGCGTAAATGAGTCAACAACTTGAACCGCCAACGCCACATCAGTACGACGCGAATCACCCGAGTAGGCGATGAAGCGTTTTGTAATGAATGGCCGCGTATAGATCATTGCGTTTGATTTTGTGCAGTTATCGGTACAACGTGGTCTTCATCGATTTGACGAGACACTACTCGTGCGCCCCCTCTTGTTCTGTTGGAACGCAGTCGCACCGGAGTGACGAGGTAACTGACCGAAGGTTGGAGGGCAGTTTCCGGAAAAACGCTCCAGATTCTCGTTAAGTCTTCAATCGTGATCGGTTGCAAAGTGAGACGAAGTTCTTCATCCCTCGGCAGATCACCGCGTAACAACGAACCAGTCAAAATTCCGTTGTCGAAGAACACACGCATCGCCTGGCCCAGCAACAGCTGGGAATCCAAACTTCGATTTGTAGGATCCTGTGGTGGGCTGAAGGCTGTGAGCAGATAAAAGAGATTTAGTGGCAACGATACGGGCTCATCGTCAGGCCCGTTTCCCGGAATCTCCATTTCATTTCTGAGTTCGCCGGTTGGGGCGATTGAGTACAAGAACAGCGTGAGGCGAACACCGCTCGCGTTCGCTTCGGCCGGTGACAGTAGAGCGATCTGCGCGTCAGGTATGGTGACTATTGGATCGTTTCTTAGTAAGTCGATCAAAGTTTCACCCACGTCACGGATTGCTGTACTCATGCAACCTCCGCGACTTCAAGCGAGTTTCTCGACACGTCTCTTCCGCGGTAGTCCGCGAGCGCGTCGATCTTTCCAATCTTTTCGTTTTCACGTTTCGCCGCATCGATGAGACAGTCCATTCCGATCACGCCCTGACGTTCAAGTGCGAGGAATGCGGCACGAAGTGTGATGTTCTTGATGTTTCCGCCGGTGATTTTTAGTTTGCGCGAGAGCCAGTGAAAATCTACGTCGTCGCTGATAGGAGCATTTGCGGGAAATGCCTTCTGCCAGATACGTTCGCGATCATCATCATTGGGAAATGGAAAGTTGATTATGAAGCGCATCCGGCGAACGAATGCTTCGTCGAGATTCTGCTTCATGTTTGTAGCGAGAATTACGATCCCGCTACTGACTTCTTCCATTCTTTGTAGCAGATATGCTGTCTCGATGTTTGCGTAGCGATCGTGTGCATCCTTCACTTCCGAACGCTTGCCGAAGAGCGCATCGGCCTCATCGAAAAACAAGATGGCGTTGCTGTCCTGGGCTTCAGCAAAAATGCGACTCAGGTTCTTTTCTGTCTCGCCTATGTACTTGCTGACTACGCATGAAAGATCAATCTGGTAAACATCCAGGCCCAACTCACGTCCAATGATGCTCGCCGCCATCGTTTTGCCAGTGCCACTTTGACCTTCAAACAACGCGGCGATTCCTCTGCCGTACGCGAACTTTCTTTCGAATCCCCATCGTTCGAAAACGACTTGAGATCGCTTAGCGTGCGAAGCGATCTCTTTTAGCTGGACCAGCTGCCCTTCGGGCAGAACGATGTCAGGCCAGGAATAGTTGGTTTCAACTTTTCTGGCCAACCCACTCAGGCTTGGAGTGGCTATGCTGCGAGCAGCTTCGTTCACTTTCGCCGGCGTGAGAGGCGAATTTGTTTGCAGCTCCCAAAATGCGCGGTGCTCTGCCGTCTGCACGGTTTGCTGAATTTGGCCTTCAGTAAAAGTGAACTTGCTGGAGAGCTCAACTATTTCGTTATCTCCGAAGCCTTCGGAAATTTGGTTGAGGTGTTGCCGCCAGAACTGTATCCGCGCAGTCGCATCCGGCACCGGACATTCGAGACTCAAGTAGAAGTGTCGCAGATTTTCGGGTCGCCAGATTTTTGTTCCCGACAAGAACGTGATTGGTGAGAAGTAGTTCGCTGCTTCTACTATTGCAGCCAGGTCGCGCTGTCTTCCTTCTGCCAAGAGATCATCAAAGTGTTCAATCAGAATTACGGCGGGCAATAACAAAGCCTCACGACAAAGACGCCACAACAAGTCAACTTCAGATGTTTCACCGTTCGGCAGTTTTCTAACGTCAGCAACGATTAAAGGGAGGCCAACGTGATGACTTGCTAGTCCGGCGAGTGAACGTCTACCTGATCCGGGTCTGCCGTAAAGATGTACTAGCGGCCTGAGAAAGGGTCCACGCCCCGAAAAGCTGTCTTCGACCAGGCGCAGGGTTTTTTCGATCAGTTCCTGTGGTGCAGAGCAATTATTAGCCTCTTTGGTGGGTGAAAGGATCTCGACCCAGTTGACCAAACAATCATCTACTTCTGGTGTTTGAAACAAAAATGCAGCGATGCGATCATCGACCTTTAAGGTTCGTTGAGGCAGAGGTAACTGCTTATCGGAAGGTTGAGACCACAGCAGCAGTTTGTTTCTGAATAGCGTCCCATTCGATGAAAAGACGCCGCGATTATCCAGCAGCTCCTGAGTGTCGTTGCAAAACAAACGGAGCGCCAATTCAACACCCGGTTGTCGTCTCGTAACGTCGTCCTGAAGAAAAGCAAAAACTCTTGCGTAGCGGTTGTCGATCTCGGGCGCCAGGCAGAGAAGCAGGCAAAGTTCTTCAATCCTGCTTAGTCGAAAAAGTGATGTGAGTTGAGCGAGTGTGGTATCGCTCGGATAGCTTTCAGCTCGCTGTGTGAGGTTGTCTGTACGCGAACTTCCATTGGAACTGAGACTGATTGGGCTCGTCAGAATCTCGACTACGTCCTGTTCACTCAGGACAAGACCCTGGAGCAAGTCCAGCTGCTTATTTTTATGAGTGCGTTGATTGACCTCGCGCAGCAGACAGGAATTTAGCAGCTCGAGTTCTTTTCGCAGATGGTCCCAACTCGCGCCAATCATCAAGCCTCGCTGTTGCTCCCCGTTTTATTCGTCTTCCGCCCTGCGGATAATGCTGCGGATCTCGTCAATGCGATCGGTGTTAAGGCGGTAATGCTTGCGTGCATCAGAAGATTCATTTGTGAGTAGCCATTTGCGATTCACCATGTCGTCCAGAGCTCGCTGTACAACTTTTGCTTCTTCATAGATCGACTGTTTAGGAACCCACCATTCGACGATGCCTTCGACCGTGTCGGCTGCATTCGGGCGCTCCTCGAGATAACGAAGAATCTTCAACGCGACGTGCCAGCTCGAATCCGATACGCGATCCCTCGAGTCGCTCTGGTTCATATCGAGAAAACTCTCGTGCACGTGCTATTCCAACTGAATATGTTCAGGAATGTTGCGTTGAACGAGACTGTAGGTGAGACTTCGTGGGAGGTTGTGTTTGAGGTGATTGTCAGAAAGTGCTTGGTTGAATGAAACTTGCGAGGGTGGACAAATTTGTCATGACGATACGTTGAAATGTCCCATGTGCGAAAACAGTTAACCGCAGATTGCGCAGATTACACAGATTCAGACTCCATTTGATATTTCGTCTTTGATCCCTGTTAGATTGGCCTTTGAAGCTTTGATCTCTCATCAAAGGCGAAAGGCCGAAGGCCAAACGTTCTGAAATCTGCGTAATCTGCGGATAAACTACGATCACGACATTGAGCAGTACATCAGATCCACGCGAAGAGTACACAAGACGCTTACAGACACGACTGTCTGAAGCTGCGAACCATTTTCAACGCTTTCGTCGCGTTGGATTTGTTCGTCTTGGTTTCCTGGTGGTGATGGTCGTACTCCTGTTGGCTTGGGCTTTGACCTCCTTTTCTTTTTGGTGGGCCATCGTAGGGATAATAGGATTCCTTGCCCTGGCTCCTCTTCAGCAAAACATTGCCGAGGCTCGTCGACGTTGCGAACGTTCGGCTGACCTTTTTCGCAACGGTCTCGAGCGGCTCGATGACAATTGGGTCGGAAAGGGCTCGACGGGTGAACGTTTTATTTCAGGCTCTCATCCGTATGCGGAAGACATCGATCTCTTTGGGAGAGGTTCACTTTTTGAGCTTCTTTGCCGCGCCAGAACACGTGTCGGCGAGGACACGCTTGCGCAATGGCTTTTGGTCCCGTCGTCGATTGCAGTCGTACAATCGCGACAGGTTGCAGTAGATGAGCTGCGATCGAGAGTTGATCTTCGGGAAGATCTGGCATTGCTCGCCGAAGGGATACATAGCGGATCTGACGCGCAAGTCTTAATTGAATGGGCGTCGGCTTCGCCATGGAGCATCTCAAATTGGCTGAGGTTTGTATCTGTCGCACTCGCTGTTTTGTCGTTAGGCGGTTTGATTCTTTGGGCAGCGGGATTTGGTGCTCTACCGTTTTTGCTGACGTTGATTGCTGCACAGCTCTTCGCTTTTCGTTTTCGCAATCAAGTGCAAAGCGTCATACGCTCAGTTGACCTTCCCGCAAAGGATCTCCAACTAATGTCCGAGGTGTTGCGGCGCGTCGAACAGGAACGGTTCGAGAGTCCGCGCCTTGTCGAATTACGTTCAGAGCTGGATGTTGATGGCCTTTCTCCGTCGCAGCAGATTGCGCATCTAAAACGCCTGATTGAACTACTCGACTCGCGACGAAATCTCTTCTTCGCTCCCATCGCATTCATTTTGCTCTGGCCACTCCAGTGCGCGATTGCGATTGAATTGTGGCGTCAGAAATCCGGACCCGTAGTTGCACGGTGGTTCGGCGCTGTTGGTGAGATAGAAGCACTGAGTTCGATAGCGGGCCATGCTTTCGAACGTCCTGATGATCCTTTTCCGGAATTGGTCGACAAGGCGCCTTGCTTTGTCGCTCAGGATTTAGGCCATCCCTTAATTCCGGGGACGCGAAATGTCCGGACCAGTCTACAGTTGGGCCCGCAGCCTTCAGTTTTGATAGTTAGCGGCTCAAACATGTCTGGTAAAAGCACTCTGCTTCGGTCTGTGGGAACAAATACGGTTCTGGCACTGGCGGGTGCGCCGGTACGTGCGAGAAGTTTGCGTTTGTCACCGCTTCAAGTTGGCGCCTCAATTAGGATTCAGGATTCTTTGCAGGCCGGAGCGTCGCGGTTCTATGCTGAAATCACTCGCTTGCGTCAGATTGTCGATTTGACCAAAGACTCGCTGCCGGTACTTTTCTTACTTGACGAAATCCTGCATGGCACGAATTCACACGACCGTCGAATTGGAGCCCAGGGAGTTGTGCGTGGTCTGGTAGAGCGCGGCTCGGTCGGATTAATAACGACGCACGATCTGGCATTGACCGAGATGGTACAGGCGCTGGATTCCCGTGCAGTGAACGTGCACTTTGAAGATCATCTCGAAAATGGAAAGATGAGCTTTGATTACGTGCTCCGCTCAGGAGTGCTGCAGAAAAGCAACGCGTTGGAGTTGATGCGTTCGGTCGGATTGGAGATCTGAAGAATCTAGTCACATTGCCTGGATAATACATACGACTCTCCGCTCATGAGACAGCGCAATCTAAAAATAAAAGGGCACGGAAACAACCGTGCCCTTTCGTTCTTCTAGAGTCTTGGGATCTCTAGTTCGGAAATCCGTTAGAAGACAACAGTCACGCTATTCGAGCACACATCAGTGCCACTCTGGCAAACGCGATAGGTGTAAGAACCAGCTCCCCTGGTATTAAGGTTGTCCTTTTGGGAACCATTATTCGCGGCAGTCAGAATCAAACTGCTATTGCGCCAGATATCGACTTTGGTTGATGTTGCGCCGGACCAGGTCAAGTTAGACGACTCCACTCCCTTCACTTTGATGCCCTTTGCTGAAAGCGAGAATGAAGGAGTAGGAGTCGGCGAAGGACTAGGAGTTGGCGACGGAGTTGGATTTTGTAATGGCGGTGGAGTTGGCGACGGAGGTGGAGGTGGTGTGGGCGTTGGTGTGGGCAATGGTCCCGTCACAAACGAATAAAGAAGACGGTTTGGTGATCCAGTTCCCACGCCCGTGAGCTTATTGAGCGTAGCACTGCCAAGAATCGACTGGGCAACAGTTGCAGGACTTGCGCCAGGATTTGTTTCCAGATAGAGCGCCGCGACGCCGGCGACATGTGGCGAGGCCATTGACGTACCTGACATCCCAATGGTCGCGGTGTCGCTGGTGTAATAAGCAGACGTAATGCCTGAACCAGGTGCGAAGATGTCGACGCAAGTGCCAAAGCTGGAGAATGAGGACCGAACATCCGTACCATCAACCGAGCCAACTGTGATGGCATTAGGTACTCGAGACGGTGAGTAGTTACACGCATCGTCATTACCATTTCCAGCCGCGACCGCGTAGGTCACACCGTCATTGATTGAGTTGTTGACAGCCGTATCCAACGATGATGAGGCACCGCTCTGCAAACTCATGTTGGCTACTGCTGGCTTTGTTCCGGTATGGTTTGAAGTGACCCAGTCGACGCCCGCAATCACTCCGGACATGGTACCCGCTCCATTACAGTCCAATACGCGGACCGCAACCAAGGTAACGTTTTTTGCCACACCGTAAGTCGAACCGCCGACTATACCGGATACGTGCGTGCCATGGCCGTAGCAATCGTTTGTGCCGTTGCCGTCGTTGACAGCCGTAAAGCCCGAAATTACTCGCCCACCAAACTCAATATGCGTGGCACGTATTCCGGTGTCGATAATATAAACAGTAACGCCAGTACCGGTGGCGTTGAAACCATAGTTACCATCCATCGGCAGGTCTCTCTGATCGATTCTATCGAGACCCCAGGGAGCGCCAGTTTCTGTTGCCGAAACCGTGACTTCGCTGTCTTCCTCAACAAAAGCCACACGTGAATCTTCCGCCAGGCTCTGAGCCTGGTTTTCATTTAGGCGTACCGAAAAACCCTTGAGCGCTCGATGATAGGTAAATCCCGAGGAGCGGTCGCCCCCGAAGCGCTGCGAAAGACGGGATGCTTCAGCGTCGACATCCGTTATGTCGTTGTTGAGAACCACGAGGTATTGGCCGGCAACTCGTTTATTAGCCTGGGTCCGGCGAAATTTATTGGCTGGGTGGCGGAATCTAAAATTGCCCTGACTATGGGTTACGGGCAGATAAGCGATGGTAATTAACAGACCTATTAGTGCAGAAAGCGCAAAGACTTTTTTCATTTAGCCTCCAAAGAATCGCTGCTGATTTTTTTGGTGGGTGGGGTGAGATTGATTCCCAATGCGCCTCAGGGCATTGTTCAGTGACTATAATTGTTGTGCAATGATAAACGCAAGCTCTTTTTTCGCGTTTTTCCTAATGTTTCATCCGTTCGGTATCCCTGTTTTGGGCTTAAGGGTAGGATTATTTGGAAAGATGATGGGGTTTTATAGGGGGCGCCTGGCGGCTGTAGAGGGAGTTCTCGGAAAAAGAGCGCCCACCGGAGCGGTGAGTTTGGGTGCAGGTAGCGTCGCCTGTTGGTCCCAGTTCCGGCAGCGACTTACTGCTTTTTTTGTTCGACTACAGGGCTAAAGCTGCGCCTTCGTGTGAGATGTGGCGCACAGATTAACGGCTCGGAGAAAGACGACTACGGTGACAGCGGGAAACGTCTAACTCGACACGCAGGGCGCAAAGCAAGGAAGAGCAAGCAACAAAGTACGTATCTGGATTTTGAGCCGAAGAGTTGGCGCTACCCGGTGGAACTAGGGAAGGCCTTAACCATCTCAGCGTTCCGAGAGTTTCCTCCAAACTGATTGAGCCTGGTGAGCCAGAACTCGTAGCCGAGTCTCGTGCCCGTTCCACAGCCCAGTCGTTGACAAATCACTCTTTAACGGCTGGTTGGCGGAATGAGCGCTCTGTCATGTCGTTCGGGTCGGTGGTCACTGGTCCATCGCGCCACAACCAACGCATCATCTCCGGCATAATCGCGCCGCCGAACTTCTGCCCGTGCTTATTCATGCCCCACGAGTAGTTCACGTCGTAACCCTTCTGTGTGAGAGCCTTCATCAGTCGAACATTCTGTAAAAACCAATCCCACTTCTCGTCATAGACATTGTTGCGGATGCCTCGGTTATCGTTTCGCCCATCGCACAGGAATATGCGAATCGGTTTCTTCTCACTTGCCAATACACGTTCCGCGTAAACATGACCACCACGAATATTAGTGAAACTGCCTACATTACTTAATACCTTCCGAAATTGGTTGGGCCGCTCCCAGGCGACGGTAAAAGCGGCGATTGCCCCTGAACTAGATCCACCGATTCCATGCTGCTCCGGATCCTTTGAAATATTGTATTCCTTGTAGAGCACCGGCATTAGTTCTTCAGTGATTACCCGGGCGTACTTGTCATCAAGAGTGTTGTATTCCGTGGGCCGGTTTGTGGTTTTGTCGCCCCACTCCTTCGCGTTAGGCTCAGGCTGCTCTGGCGTGCGGCCCGGATTGATGAACACGCCAATCATCACCGGAATCTCGCGACGGTAGATCAGATTATCCATCACGTTCTGAGCACGTATGTCTCCGTTCTCATCTTTGAAGGCCTGACCATCCTGATAAACCATCAGAGCAGTCGGAACCTTCGGATCGTATTGCGCCGGCACATAGACCCAATAGGTGTGTTGCGTTCCAGGATAAGCATTGCTTGGTAGCGTATATGGCCCACGAATCTCGCCCCGAGGGACGCCTTCCTGCGGCAGCGAGTCGGGACCCAACCGGTATTGAGAATCCGGGTTTGGACTCGGTGTGGGCGTCATTTGGCCGGCGCTGTTTGCAACTTGCTCCGGTTGTCGCTGGTTGGGCTGCAAAGGAACCTGGGAAAGAGCTATGGCTGCCGCTCCGGCAAACACCAAACTGATGGCGTACGTTACCGCTTCTCTCATTCGAGCCTCCTCAACTCAATCTCAATTGCATAATCGACTGAGACATAGTTTGCCGTTGTTCTTGATCAGTAGTTGGTTTGCGGCGACTCCCCCAACGATGAAAGTGTTGCCATTGATCGCTAGCACGCCATTGGAGATGGTGACGTAGCCATAAATGTTTGCGCCGGTATTAAGGGTTATTCCTCCCGCAACGACATTAAGCGTAAGCCATCCAGGATTGCCAGAATTGCCAATCGTCGCACCGTTCACGCTAAATCCATTTCCCATGACCACCAGTACTGGCCCGACGATCTGCACTTGTGCGCCTCCGTTGAGGGTAAGGTTTTGTAGATGGTAAATGGACGGCTCATGCGCACCCGCTACACCCAGGGTAAACCCACTGCCGCCTTTTGCACTGAAGTCGCCATAGGCACCTGCCGGAACGGCTATCTGGCCAACATTGCTGTTGACAGTGAGGTTGCGAACCGTTGTCCAATCCCCAATGTCCTGGTTTGGATTATTGATTGTGACTGTACGACTGCCGGTTGGCGGATTCGGAGCAGTCACTATCGGCAGTGATACAGGGTCGGTGCGTCTAATGACATGGCCCAAAGTTGTGCCACCGTTGAGAGTAACAATGTAGTTCGTCGGTGTAGGATCGCCACTGCCATCTATCGTTCCACCATAGTTGGGTGTGTTGTTGATGACCACCGTCGGCATGCCTGGCACAAATAGATCGCCGCTTACAGAAGCACTCCCGCCAAGGGTTACATTTTCGCCAAGCATTTGTTGAATAGAACCCTCTACCATGCCGCTGTTGAGGACCGGTGCGTGAAGAACAAGCGCAATAGGAGTGATGGACAGATTTGCTGCATTACTCGAAGTACTGCCGGCAGGATTAGTAACGATTACTGTGTACTCGCCGATGTCGAACCCCTGAACGTTGTTAATGGTTAGACTTGGTTCGGTTGCACCGGTAATCGCTGCACCGTCTTTGAACCACTGATAGGTGAGCATCGGCGACGGATTTACCGCAACGGAAAAAGTCGCTGTTCCTCCCATCAACACGCTTACGCTCTGTGGCTGAGACACAATTTCCGGTGGACCAAAGATTTCAAACAGAATGCTGTTTGTAGTCACCGTGAATACCCCAATGAGGCCCGCTGGCAAGCCGGTATAGGTGAAATCGGAGGCGATGAAGTCAGTAGATCCGAATGTTGCTAATGTGTAGACATTGTGAGCAGCGAGACCTGGCCCAGAAGTGAACACGAAATTGTGTGCGCCGGCGCTACCTTTCGTTAGTGCTCCGGTAAGCGCGAGCTGACTGGTTGTGCTATCAAGATCGAAGGCCATGACGGCATTGGCATTCCACGTCAGTGACGTGCCGTGAAGTACAGAACCGTTCATCGCACCGCCGGGCTGCAAAGTGCTCCCGGAGTTAATAACGATATTGCGAATGACCGAACCATCTCCGGTAATGGTACCGCCTGAGTTGACCACAAGAGCTGTTCCCGCGGAAATGCTGCCGTCAACGTCGAGGGTGCCAGCATTTATTGTGACCGCACCGCCGAACGTATTCGATGCTCCTAATACCAGACGACCACTGCCGCTCTTGGTAAAGCCACCATTGCCGCCCATGACGCCATTCAATGTAATGTTGTGGGCATTGTTCGCAGCATCGGCAGTGCGGAACGTAATGTTTCCTCCCGTCGGTAAATTGATATTCAGGTTGGTGGTCCAGTCAGCGTTGGCGCCTAACGTACCACTACTGAAATTAAGATTTGTGACTAAGCCGCTGGCGCCATTCTTCACGATACCGCCGGTACCGAGATAGAGCGCACCACCATTGATCGTGATGGTTGCCGAGCCTGCCGTAACATTGCCATCGAAGCCGAGTGTAAATTTTTCGACTGAGCTCAAGCCGCCGGTGAAGGTAGCCGAGGCGACATTGTTAGCGTTGGTGCCGTTGTTACGGCACATCAAAATGCCGAGGGTCGGATCGGTCGATGTAAACGTGGCGTTATTGAGTACTCGCATGGAACCGCCGCGACCACTGGTTGCTTGATTCGCAATAGTTATCGGTCCTGTGGCGATAAGAGAACCGCCTTCAAGTGACATGCTGCCAAATGAATTTTGCGTTCCAAGACCAATCGTGGTTGCGTTGGCCGTACCGCCTGTGACGATGAAACCAGAGGCAAAGTCCGCTGTGGTGCCTGCATTGCGACGAATGTTCACATCGCCAACGGTGAGTGTGCCACCGTTGATGCGTAATGTTCCGCTGAAGTCCGAGTTGGTCCGAAAACTTCCAAGCGCGGCCGTGCCGCTATCGACTACAAACTGACTCGTGGTGGCGCTGACAAGTCCGGTAGTTGTGAATGAACCACCGGCGATCGACAGACGAGTGTTCAATGCGGTATTCACTGCGCTGTTGCCGAGGCTCAGAGACCCGCCGGACGCCAGTTGAAGAATTCCGCCATTCACATTCAGCACACCTACTAATGAGTTGGGTGCTGATAAGACCAATGTTCCAGCACCTGCTTTGTTGAGGCCGCCATTTCCGACGAGCGCTGCTCCTATCGTCGTCGATGCACCGCTGCCAAGTGCGTTTACTGTAAGAGTAGGCGTCGCCCCCAAGAGTGTCAGCGTATTCGTCGCATTGTTATTGTTATCAACAAGCCAACTCGCAGAGGTGGTTGGATCAGTATCGCCAAAGATCATGCTGCCGACGGTCCGAGGCGAATCGAGATGAACAGTATTGTTAGTGGTCAGGTCGATGGTATTGAAGTTTGCAGCATTGCCACCATCTGTTATGACTGCGTTGAGCCAGCTGGACGGATCACTCCAAAGCCCACCACTTGCTGATTGAATCCATGTGCCATTACCAATCGTTGGAAGGACGAGCATATAGGATTCGCCTGCAACATAGCCGGCCTCCGGATTGCCGTTGGAGTCAATGATTCCGTTAATCGACTTGAGATCGAGACGTAAATTTCCCGAGCCAGAAAGATTATTAACCGTCACATCGAAGATCATGCCGGTACTTGCTGAGACGTTCGCTATCGTTCCGGCTGCGGTGCCGGTCGTGGTTGCAGCAAAGGAATTGGTTGTGACACCGCTGACGTTGTCACGGAAGGTGACGCGAAAAACTACGCTTGTCACACCGGTTGAGATCGTGCTGGTCGTAGGATTAAAGCGGACAATTGTAATCCGTGGAGTTCCCTGGATGTTCAGTGTAAATATCGCCGACGATGGACTTGTGCCGCTGGCGTTGGACGCAGTTGCGTAAAAACTATTCACACCCGCGGGTAAGGCAACGCTGCGATAGTCAAAAGTCCAGTGACCAGTCGGGTCGACTGCGACTGTCGCAATTACACCAGTGCCAACTCGCGTTAGTGTCAGCTGGTCGCCTGCTCCCGCAGTGCCATCGAACACGAATGTTCTATCCGCAGTTGTTGCGCCGCTTGTATGTGGACCATCGTCTCCTGTCGCATTTGTGATCACCGGTGTCGTTAGATTGTTGTTGAAGGTGAACGGCGCAGATGCGGGACTGGAGTGCCCAGTGTTGTCACTGGCGACTGCCGTAAAACTATGTACGCCGGCTGTAATGGCAGGGTTGTAAGTAATTGACCATGTACCGTCTGCAGCGGCTACGGTATTGCCCGCGGGAATTGATCCATCAAGTGTGAGCGCGATGTTCCGTAAAGGTTCCGAAGTGCCGCTAATCACAAGCGGATCTCCCCCTACATACGAGATGAGCGGAGTGGCGATTGGTCCATCAAGCTCGACAGCGTCATATACCCAACCGGCGCTTAGCCACTGACTGATGTCCGTTGAGCCGCTGATTGGATTTATCGTCATCGTATTCATTCCTACGACGAGAGCAGCGGCAGGAATCGTGTAAGTGAATAGAGCGTTATTGCCGCGGTAAGTGCCGATTGTGAAGCTACGTGAATTCGGTTGCGTCGACGCAGCAGGCTGATTTGAAGTGAAGCTGTTGACGGTGATCTGTGGCCGGCCGTTGTTGTAGGCGCAGGTAATGCCGATTCTCAGGGTTAGATCGGTGATTTGATTTGGCGCGAGGTTGAACCTGATAGTAGTCGGACTATTTTGACCGCGAAACTGGATTGCGGGGAACTGGGTGGGACTATTGATTCCAACGGTGTAGGTTGTAACGTCCCACGGAGTCATCCGCACGTCCTGCGGATGCATCTGTACGATCTTGTCAGCATTCATCAATCCTGCTGGCGTTCCGTCCCACTCACCGATTCTGAATATCGTGGAGGGTGCGACTTCAGTGGATGTTAGGTTAAGCGTTGTCGTTGAGCCTGCGGTAACGATGACGGGACTAGTCGCGACCTCGAGTTCTCCTTTATATAGTGTTGCCGTATACGTTCCAGGTTTCATAGAGGAACTGATATATGTTCCATCAGCAGCGATAATGCTCCAGTACTGTGCCGTGGAATTGGCTATACCCACAACGCCTTGAAAACCCGCCGGAATTCCAGTCGCAGTCCCACTGACGTTGCCGCGATCAGTGTTTGAGACCCAACCGTTTAGGCCAAGATTGCTCATCCATGAGAAATCGAGAGGCAGCGCTGGTGGCGCGCCGCCCGTGAACACCAGTGCATACGGACCATGAAGGACGTTCAACCGGAAAGGTTCCGTTTGGTTGTGGCCCGAGTTCATGTAGTTATAGATTTCCTGATCGTCGCCACTCTGGTTTTCTATGTCGCGAAAGAATGGTCCGCCTGAGCTGCTCTCGCGAGTTCCGAAGACCATCCAACAACCAATGCCTGGTCCAGTGGCACCGTTGTAACTCAGGTCGATTGCGCGATCCTTCCCGTGAGTAACGTTGTCGCCGTAATACTTCGAACGCGTGGTTCCGTCGGCTACGCCAAAGATATCCGTACTTTCAATTGCGCCGAATGTGCCATGAAGATCGGAAGGTCCTGGTCCATTTGGGATAAGCGCTGAATTGAGCCGTGTGATCCATCGTAACTCGCCGACGCCTGGTTCTGCGGTGGGGAAGGTGGCCATGTAGATCGTGTTTTCGCCGTTTCTAACGACAAGGTAGTGAGTAAGATTCGCCACCACACCATTGGCCGGATCGGTCTGCAATGTGATCTTCACATAGGTCGCTCCATCGGTTTCCGGAGTTACTGTTGTTGGAGTCCCGAGGCCGGAAGCAATCTGGGAAAATCTGTTTGTGGTGGATTTGTATTCCGTGCCATTGAAAACGATTGATGTGATGCTGCCGTCGGTCTTGCGGACCTGAAAAACCAGACCGGCGCCAGTGTCAACCTCGTAGGCGTCTCCGATATCGGTGTACCCGAAGACGCCCGCTGCTTTGGAGTTGTGCGTTAAGGCGGGCACAAACTCTGAGGCCATTGCAAACGAAAGCAAAACGCTTAGCAGACACACGATCTTTATCGTCTTCATGGTTTTTTCCCGTAGGTAGACTGGTTGACTAACCTTCAAAACTACTTGCTTCTTGAAGCTTAATGCCGGGAGGCCAAACGAACGCTCAAGTTTTTGTTTTTTTGGAGGAGGGCGGACAGGCTATCTGCCGTCCGGATGCATGTCAAGAGAATTGGTTGGATAGACTAGAACATTTTGCTTGATGAGACGGGTGGGTCAAATCACTTTGGGAATTTCCGCTTCGCTCGTACATGAGGACACCAAAGCGGGCAGCTAACCTACACAAATCCCTACTATTATATTGGACACTCCGCAAAGTTTCTGCGACCGAGGTTAGGAGAATTGCCGGTACATTCAGCGCAGATCTAATTGACCGGTACTGTCGCCCAGTTGTTCCTGATGCACGCCCATGCGATCCAGCAGTGAGAGGTACAGGTTTGTAATCGGAGTCCCCGACGAAGCAATCATATGCCTGCCAGGTTTCAGGCTGCCGGCGCCGCCACCGGCAAGCAAGACAGGTAATGCTTCGTGAGTATGTTTGTTGCCGTCGGCTATCCCACTACCGTAAACGAGCATGGAGTGGTCCAATAGCGTACCGTCGCTCTCAGTTGTGGATTTGAGACGCTGCAAGAGATAGGCGAACAATTCCGTGTGCAGTGTGTTTATGCGAGTGACCTTTTCGATCCATTCGGGATTGTTACGGTGGTGCGTCAGTGGATGGTGTGGATCGCTGATACCAATCTCCGGATAGACTCGATTACTGCCCTCCCGGCCAATCACGAGGGTTGCCACGCGAGTGAGATCTGACTGAAAAGCCAGGAGCAGTAAGTCACACATCAGGTTTACGTATTGAGGGAACTCGAACGGTATTCCGGTTGGTTTATCGATCCCGGGCGCAGCCGGACGCGTGTCTTTCTCAGCGCTCTCGATTCGTTGCTCGACTTCGCGGATCGAAAAAAGATATTCATCCATCTTGCGCCGATCACCTGGGCCAAGAGTCTTAACAAGACTTTTCGTATCCGCGCTCACTAAATCCAAGACGCTCTTTCGATACCTCAGGCGCCGTGCCCGAGTTTGAGGATCAAGACTGAGATCTTCAGCGGTCCCGAACAATCGCTCGAAGGCCGCACGAGGATTCACCTCGGGTGGCATCGGAGTCTGCGGTGTGCGCCAGGAGAGGCTGTTTGTATACGCACAACTGTAGCCGGAATCACAGTCACCAACTGTGCGCGAATCTTCGCAACCTAGTTCGAGAGAAGGGAACCGCGTGACGCCAGCAAGTTTGTTTGCGGCAACTTGGTCGACAGAGACTCCTCCGCGAATATCGGCGCCTGCGGTCTTGCGGCAATGAATGCCGGTAAGAAAAGAAGCTCCGGCACGAGCGTGGTCTCCAGGTCCATCTCCCAATGCGTTGCCCGTTTGAGAGTCCAGATTTGAAAGAACGTAAATGTCCTTCCGCAAAACCTCGAGCGGTTTGAGAATTCGCGTGAACTGATAATCCTGACCAGTCGTACTTGGCGTCCAGTCTTTCATGACAATGCCGTTTGGCACATATACAAAAGCCATTCGGGTCGGTGCTTTCAGGTCGAAAGCACGGCCGCGTCCGAGCGCCGGAACCATCGCATCCAACATTGGAATGGAGAGCACAGTCCCCAGGCCACGCAGAAACGTTCGCCTATGCAATCGCTTCCGAGTAATGATCATCGTGAACTCTCTCCTCTTGGCTTTTGAAATGGTTCGCTATTGACTATCCCGAGAATCAAACTCGAAATGCGGTAATTGTCAGCGGCTACCTTCCTGACGATTTCTTTGACAGCCGCGTCGTCAGAAGTTTCAAGTCCTCTACCCAAGGCATAAATAAGCATCTTCCGAGTCAAACACTCTGTGAATGCATCGGGCTGAGACTTCAGAATCGATTTCAGCCCTTGTGGACCAGTAAATGATCTTCCGTCAGGAAGTGTCCCCACTGCATTGATCGTAAACTCCCCATCCTTTGTACGCCAGCCCCCGACGGCGTCGAAGTTTTCCAGCCCGAATCCCAAAGGATCCATTCTGGCATGACATGACGCGCAGATTGCGTTCTTTCGATGTAGCTCCAGTTGCTCGCCCATGGATGATGTTGTTCCAATCTTGGCCTCGTCAAGATTGGGAACGTCTGGCGGAGGAGGAGGTGGTGGTGCTCCCACAAAATTTTCCAACACCCACTTTCCTCGCAGTACTGGTGAAGTGCGGTTGGCGTATGAGGAGATGGTCAACACGCTCGCCTGGGTTAGAAGTCCGCCTCGTTGTGAATCGTGAGCAAACAAGACTTTACGAAACTCGGGTCCCTGTACGTCCGATATACCATAGAAACGCGCCAGGCGTTCATTCAGATAAGAGTAATCGGCATCGATGAAGTCGAGCACGCTGCGATCTTCGCGAAGGATACTCTCAAAAAACATCTTGGTTTCTCTTGCCATCGACAAACGCAGGTACTCGTCGAAGTCGGGGAATTTCTTGTGATCGGGTTTGACTGATTCGAGCTTGCGAACCTGCAACCATTGACCACCGAAGTTATCAATCAGGGCATCTGCCTTTGGATCTAGGAGCATTCGGCGTACTTGTGCTGCAAGTGTTTCCGGTCGTGCCAACTTGCCACGATCGGCAGCTTTCAGCAGGTCGTCGTCCGGCATGCTGCTCCAGAGAAAATACGAGAGTCGCGATGCCAACTCGTGTTGCGAAAAGGAAGCAGTCGCTTTGGCAGATCGGTAGGAAGGTGGCTGCGATTCAACGCGAAAAAGAAAGTGAGGCGAAAGCAGCATCGCCTGGATGGCCACCGCAAGTCCATCTTCAAACGATCCGTTGTCCTTCTGCACCTGCGAAACCAAGTTCGTCAATTGTGTTACTTCGGTCGTTGAAACTGGACGACGAAATGCACGATGCGCCAGATGCTCAACAATTACACGAGCGCATCTCTTTTCGTGATGACCATTCAAGTGTCCGCAAGCATAGATCTTCTTTTGACTCTCAATTGAGGGCCCCTTGGCCGCAGCATATGGACCACCCAACTCGACCGAGCCGATGCGTGCACTATTTGCAGGAATCTTTTCAGACCGTTTCTTTTCAAACTCGTTTCGTCGTTCCTGGATTTCCTGTGGCGTCGCATCTCGCGGTGGTTTGAAGGTGAGTGGCGGCGGAACGGGTCGCTTCGATGGATTTGGACCGTTGTAACTGGCCGGTAGTCCTTCGTAGAGATGTGGAATGGTGACGGCAACCCAGTGATCGCCGGCTGGCAGAGTTACCTTAAACTCTGCTTTGACTCCCCAGAGTTGTTGAGGTTCCGAAGCGCTCGCAAAGGACGCCAGACTTGCGGGGTCAACTTGTATCTCCTGATTCTGCTTTCCATCAATCCACAGTGCGAGTTGTAGCGCTTCCGACCCAGGAGGACGTTCCCCGCCCAGGTTGACCCTGAACACGTAATCACCGTCCACCGGAACCCGGTAAGTTGTGTGAAACGAGTTCGGCATGCTCAAACCACTAACATCGTAGTCAGTCAACGGTGTCAACTGCGGCTTTTGGTTTCGCTCACCTGACCGCAGGCGCACGAGAGTGGGCTTCATCGGCTCGATGCCGAAGATTGCGGTGCGCGAAATTCTTTCCGCGGCCGCTAAATACTTTTCCATCAACACTGGTGAAAGCGATAGCACTGCGCCAATATTGTCAAAGCCATATCCGGAATCGTCCTGGGGAAAGTCATCTGAGGCATGAACATCGACGCCGAGTAGATCACGCACTGTGTTGTCGTACTCGACTCGGTTAAGCCGTCTAACAGTTACCCGACCCGAACTAATATCTGCTGGTTTAGTGATGCCGGTAGCATCATTGTTCGTTTCAGGAGTGGCATCGAGTTGATGTTTGAGCCAGTCGGTTACAGGAACTATCTCCTCCGGTTTTGGTGGGAGCATTTCGATCGGAGGCATTTGGCCCGCGCTAAGCTTTTCCAGAATGCGCCTGACAATCGCTCGGTTTTTTGCGAGGGAAGCCGCAGTATCGAAGGCCCCAAGGTCTAGATTGCCAGTCCTACGTTCCCTGTTGTGACAGACATAGCAATGATTAGCGAAAAAAGGCTGGACGACCTTATCGAACGTGAGCTCTTGTTGAGATTTGTCCTGGTTGGCGTTGTTAGCGCTTTGTATGCGCGGCTCAAGCACGACAAGCCCAACAAGCACGACGCTTAGAAGCGAGATTAGAAACAATAGTGTACGCCTGAGCTTTGTTCGCTTCATCGCTTCCCGTCCAGACGGAAGAACTTTTTGTGTTGTTTTTAAACTCATGCCGACAGACGCTATGACTGAACCCCGTGCAAACAATATAGTCTATTGCCACTTGTTGCGGAAAGAGTCGGCTACAACCTCGTTGCCGCGGCCCAGTGCTCCACATGACGATGATCTCAGCAGGGAAGCGATGATGATGATACGGCGAGACTGAAGTGCGTCTCTAATTATGCGCACGAAAAAATGCGGCTCTATCTTCGCCTGTTCATCTGACAATAACTTACAAAGCGCTGGATCAACCTCTCATCAACTAAGAGTAACTATCGAAGGAATTTTTTCTTTACACAAAAGTTGAGTGGTTATAGTATCCGCGTCGAACAGTTTCCTACCTTCACAAGTTTCTGGCCTTAACAGAGTCTTGTGATTCTCGATTTGCTAGACAAAGCAGTAGCCTTAGTACGGCGTTTCGCGATTCACAGGTCAGTCATATCAAATTCTCTGGTTCCGAGGAGCACCAAAATGAATATCGCCCCAAACGGTCAAGATCTGCCTGTTGTTAGATATCAAAGAAATTTGGTGAAGTTTTTCGCGGCCTCTTTTGTCATCCTGGCTTTTCTGAGTTTGCCAAAGACGACACGAGCTGATTTCACCGCGAGTGTGTCTGGCAACACTGTGACGTTCACCGGCAATGGGGCCTCCGATACTCTTACCCTCGGACAGCAGGGAGCTTTGCTTACTCAGAGTTGCTACTCGAAAGGCAACAAGGGCTTTGCCAGTGCTGTAGACATGGACAGTTCACAGGCGGGCGAGCAGACGCTTTCCCTGGCCCAGGTTCAGAAGATAGTTATCAATGGTGGAGAAGGTGACGACACGCTGATTATCGATAATCCAGCCGGCAGTGTTTTCGCTCCAAATACATTGATTCTGTTCAATGGAGAAGGCGGCAATGACACCCTACTGATACGAGGCGGCGGCGGCGCTAGTTTTGCCGAAACATACCAACCGGGACCAGGTAAGGACGAAGGCATGATTACTATGTCCAACGGCATTGTGAGCCAGGTAATTCAATTCAGCGGGCTTGAGCCGGTCCTGGATAACGTGCCGTCCGCCAGCCTGACCGTTAATGGAACTAACGCCGACGACGCGATCAACTATGCGCAAGGTCCCGGGGGCGGGATTTTCGTTGGAAACACCGGTCGCGTCTCGGTCGGCAACTTCGAGACGATCGAGTTCAACAACAAGACAAACTTGGTCATTAACGGCCTCGCCGCTAGCGACACCATCAACCTCCACTACAACAACAGCACGAACCCCGCCGGCCTCTCAGGCACCATCACCGTCAACGGAGGGGACCCGGCGGCCAGCGACACACTGATCGTTAACGGCCTCTCTGGAGTGCTCGACAACCTGAGGTATCTTCCGACTAGTGTGGGGGCCGGTACCGTAATCAATGACAACGCGCCTCAGCCGAACGTGTTATTTACCGACATTGAGCATCTTACAGAGGTGGTCCAACAGTCTGACGGTGATGGTGTCCGTGTTGATGGCACCACCGGCAATGACGCGGTCGAGTTCTTTCACGGGGACACATCAGATCGCGGAAGATTCGTAGGCACAATGGATCAAAACAACGCGACCGGCGTTGGTCCGTTTACCATGACCGAAATGAATTTCACCGGCGTGTTTCCAGCCGCTAACGACACTGACGTGAATTTCTTTAATCCCGGCGGCACCGATTCATTTGTCTTCAATGGCACCTCATTTGACGACAACATCACAATTAGCGGAGGCGAAGCCGGCGGCACTGATTTTCGGAATACGCTTAATGGGATCCTGGTGTCCCATTGTGAAGTCTTTAACGTTGCCAGCACGCTCAGTCGGTCGCTTCAGGGCAATGACACGATCAATGTCAACTTGCCAGCGGGTCCGGCGGCAACCACGCTGCGTGTCGAAGGCGGAGACTCAGATGTGGCCACGGATACGCTGAACATTTCAGCACCGTCCAATAGCACCACATTTATTGACCTGGGAGCTGCAACTATTACTTCCACCGCCCCCAATGGTAACCCCGTATCGTTCAGCGGCCTGGAGCTCATAAACGAGATCTCAAGCGGCGCCAATTCCACGTTGACGATCATGGGCACGGCGGGTCAGGACAATCTCGCCTACACACCCACCGGCGCCACCGCCGGGGCGGTGACCTTAACTGGTGCAAAGCCGCTGATCAACTTTACTGGCGTCGGCAGCACCTTCGCGATCGACCCTGCGAGCGGTAACGACAGCGTTAGCTTCAACGGTAGTTCAGTCAAGGACACCATCACTGCATTCCGTAGTGGCGCAAACACCCTAATCCAGCTTACCCCGTTGAAAGCACTGACCCTGCCCACGGCCAATACAGAAGCGCTGCTGGTGTTCGGCGGCCTGGGCGACGACCAGTTGAATGTAAACGTGGGAGGCGCTATCGGCTCAGATGTGATCGGCATCCCAATCACCTTTGACGGTGGGCCGGGCAGCGATCTAGTGGACGTCTTCGGAGCCCCTCCTACCGCGGTCGATGAAGTGATTTTCAGTCCCGGCCCCGCCATCGGTGAGGGTCGGATGCGGTACGAAAACGCAGCCAACGCCTCGTTGATGAACGTCGATTTCGTGAACACTGAGACGGCCGCCGATCTAGTGACGGCAGCCACCATGACGGTCAATGGCACAGACGGCGCTAACGCCATTAGCTATACAGGTCCGCAGAACATCGGTGCCGGCGGACGCGTGGCGGTGGACAACCTCAATCCCCTCGAGTTCAGCAACAAGACCAACCTGGTGATCAGCGGTCTTGGTGGCGGCGACACTATTAACCTGAACAATCAGACAACGCCTCCAGGTTTGACTGGGACGATCACCGTGAATGGTGGCGACCCGACCGGCAGTGACACACTCATTGTCAACGGTATTCCTGGGGGTCTTGATAACCTTCGCTACCTTCCCACTTCAGTTGGCGCCGGCAGAGTGATTAACGACAATCAACCTCAGCCGAACGTGCTCTTCACCAGTCTGGAACACCTGACACTGGTGGTCCAACAGGCAGACGGCGATGGTATCCGAGTAGACGGCACACTTGGCAATGACGAAGTCGAGTTCGTGCGTGGTGTTACGAGCGATAGCGGCAACTTCACGGGTACGATGGATCAGAACAACGCTACCGGCTTTGGTCCATTTACGATGACGCCGATGAATTTCACCGGGGCCTCGGCGCTCGCCAATGATTCCGACGTTAACTTCTTTAATCCTGGGGGTACGGACGATATGGTGTTCAATGGCACTGGCCAGGACGACAACATCACGATTCAAACAGGTGAAGCCGGCGGTACAGAATTCCGCAACACGATTAACGGTATCGTCGTTGCTCGCATTGAAGCATTCAACTTAACCAGCGGCCTTGTGCGTGGACTCCAGGGCAACGACACCTTCAACATCAGCGCTCCGGCGGGCCCGGCTGCCGTGGCTATTCGAATCGAAGGCGGCGATTCAGATCAGTCCACCGACATCCTTAACTTCACAGCACCGGCTGGAGGAGCGACCACGATCGACTTGGGCTTGTCAACGATAACCTCCGCGAGTCCCGCTGCGAACCCGCTGTCATTCACCGGCATCGAGCGAGTAAATGAGACCTCCAGTGGTGTCGCGTCTAACCTAACCGTGACCGGGACAAACGGTGACGACACGATCAACGTAACGCCAACCGCATCGGGCGCCGGCAGTTTTGTTCGGCTCGGTGTGGGAGGTTCGCCGCTATTCACTTACACAGGCGTAGGTAGTGCCTTCACCATAAACGGCGGCACTGGCTTTGACACCGTCGGTATTCTCGGCAACGACGGAGCCGACGTCGTTACATCGACGGCCACTTCAGTGACGCGTGCCGGCGGGGCCGTGACACTGGGCAGCGGCCTTGAGCAGTTGAATATTTCTACCTTTGGCGGGAACGACAGCATTGTGCTCACCGGACTAACGATTGCAAAAACGATTGATGCCGGTGCGGGCAATGACACAATTAATCTCGCTGCAGCTGTTGACGCAAACATTCTCGGTGGCTCAGGCGACGATACGATAGTTGGATCACCCGCTGCCGACTTTATTGATGGTGGTGATGGCAACGACACGATTACCGGTGGTCCTGGCGCCGATACCATGGTCGGAGGAGCCGGTTCTGACAAACTCATTTGGAATCCCGGCGATGGCAGTGACGTCGTCGAGGGTGGTTCGGGGACAGACGAACTGGTCTTCAACGGTTCAGCCGCAACTGAGATTTTCGGTGTTACTGCTAATGGGGCGCGTACCACCCTTACTAGAAATGTGGGCGCGATTACGATGGACATCGGTGAGACGGAACAGATTACTGTTAACGGACTGGACGGCGATGACATTTTCAACGTCGCGCCGCAATCCGCTGCCCACATCACCGTTAACGGAGGCAATCCAGTTCCTGCGGCGCTACCTGGTGATCAATTGAACGTTGATTTCACAGGCAGTAACAATTCGATCAAGACACCACTTGGCGTAGGCGCGGGAATCTGGTCGTTCGCGAATAGACAATCCATTAATTTCACGGGCATTGAGACGCAGGGGCCGGCTGGTCCAAATGTCTCGATAAACAATGTGACGGTAACCGAAGGCAACTCCGGCTCATCGAACGCAACCTTTACTGCGACGCTTTCGGCAGTCAGCGCACAAACCGTTAGCATCGACGTATCGACTTCGAATGGTACGGCTACAGCGCCAACCGATTATCAAACAGCTAGCGCTACGTTGACCTTTGCGCCCGGAGTCACCACAGCGAACTTTAACGTTCCGATCAACGGAGACACTTCGCCCGAAGGAAACGAGACGTTCTTCGTTAACCTGACAAATGCCGTTAACGCCAACATCTCCACGCCGCAGGGCACGGGCACGATTAACGACGATGACTCAACCAACATCTTCCAGTTCAGCAGCGCGACTGCAAGTGTTGCTGAGAACGCAGTGCCTGGAAGTGCGACCGTCACGGTAACTCGGACCGGCGACCTTGCTGGTGCAGCGAACGTTACGTTCGAAACCAGTGACGGCACTGCTAAGCAGAGTACCGACTACACCTTTGGCTTCGGCACCGTTAAGTTTGGACCAGGAGAAGCATCGAAGGACGTCAAGATTCTCATAGTCAACGACGCCTTCATTGAAGGTCCGGAGACATTCCAGGTAACCCTGTCCAATCCATCGGGCAATAGTGCTATCGGTTCACCTGGCCCGATCACCGTGACGATCAATGATGATGACGTTGCGGCCGCGCCCAACCCGATTGACGATACGACTTTCTTTGTCAGGCAACAGTACCTGGACTTTCTCAGTCGTGAGCCTGATGCGGGAGGATTGGCTTTCTGGAGTGGACAGATTACGGCCTGTGGCGGCAACGCAGCTTGTCTCGCAGATAAGCGGGTAGACGTCTCAGCATCGTTCTTCTTGTCTATCGAATTCCAGGAGACCGGTGGTTACGCATTGCGTGTTCAGCGGGCAGTGTTTGGGCGACAGTCTAACGATCCATTCCAACGCTATCCGTATCTGCAATTCATGCGGGATTCGCGAACCCTTGGGGATGGTGTGATCGTGGGCCAGCCGGGATTTGACACACTGCTCGATCAGAACAAGCAGGCTTATGTCGAACAGATAGTAGCCAGCAGCGACTTCGGCGCTCGCTTTCCAGCCGCGCCGGCAGGAGTTTTTGTTGATGCACTGTTTGCCTCGGCAGGGGTCACGCCAACCGACGTTGAACGCACCGCAGCCATCAATGCGTTTGGCGGCGGTGGCGCCATCGGCCGGGTTGCAGCCTTGCGGTCTGTCGCTGATTCGGCATCGGTACGAGCGGCTGACCAAAGGGTGACGTTCGTGCTGGCTGAGTACTATGGTTACCTGCGTCGCAATCCGACGGATGCGCCGGACTTCAACGATGCGGGTTACCAATTCTGGCTGAACAAGTTGAATCAATTCAACGGCAATTACCTCGCGGCGGAAATGGTGAAGTCGTTCCTGCTCTCGGCCGAATACCGCGGACGGTTTGGAACGCCGTAACGAATAGACTGCCAGGTAAGGTAACGGCGAGCGGTGAACCTCACATCGGGTTTACCGCTCGCCGTTGCTGTATGCGGCGCATTAGGTGCGCACACTTCGAAGTACCTCTCTACGGTCCAAATCGGCCACGATACTCGGTCGATAGGATGAACGCCTTGACGCTTTCAGCGTTAATGAAGTTTCCATTGAACTGATTGAGCTTCGTTAGCCAGAAGTCGTATCCAGTGTAATCAGCATCAGGCTGATCATTCGGATTTCTTCGGAGATAACCAAAGTACTCGAACAGAATAAAAGCCCGGTTGAACTCGGCGCTGTTTAAGTCAGCGTCTTCAGCAACCTGTCGGATTGCTTGTGCTCGTGCGGTTGTGTTGCTCGTATCCGTCGCGCTGCCGAATAAGGCTATCGCCGTAGCTCGTTCGCTTGCTGACAAGACGTTCCCGGCATTCGCGTTCAACTTATCGACAAACTGCGTCGGTGTCATTGTTGTTGGAAACGCCGTAGTGAAACGCGAACGTTGTACAAATGAGACTGTGAACGCCTGCTTGTTATTCTCCAACAGTTGTTCCCAACCCGTTGCGTTTACGACTACTCCATCGCCGATCGTCTTCGTATCCTCCAGGAATTCGTTGAACCGTATGATCGGAACAGGAAGTTGATGAGTGCCATTGAGAGTTGAGGTGCCGGTTGCATCTCCGAATGCGGATTTGTAGAGCCGTTCTACCAGGTAACCCGTTTGTTGAAACTCGATTGATAGGTAGAAAGCCGCAGAAACGTTGATGCGCTTGACTTCGACACACTGCGCGTTGTTGCCGCATGAAGTTATTTCATTGGTCCAGAAGTCCCAACCACTCTGATCGGCCTGGCGACTTAGAAAATCGTGATAATGCTGACCAGCAAAATCCCGAGGATCATCAATTACATTTGTCGACGGTTCCGTGGCGTCATCAATAATCGTTACAGTAGCCACTGAAGGTGTGCCGAGAACTGCTCCGATCTGATTGCTTAACGTGACATTGAAAGTCTCATTGCCTTCAACAAAAGAATCTTCGTTGATTTGCACAGGATAGCTCTTCGATGTCTCACCCGGTGCAAAGCCTATAAAGGCATCGGCAGCGTTGTAATCGCTCCGCGAGCTGGCGGTGCCGTCTGAAGTTGTCAATCTAACAAATGCCTGCGCTGACGTATCACCGGTCAGAGTTACGGTAATAGTGACAACTGTGCAATCTTCCTGCACGCTGTAGTTCGCTGCGCTGAACTGGACGGTTGGTGGAGGGTCATCATTCGTGATTGTTCCAACGGCGAAATAGTTCTGAGTAAGGGTTGCATTCACGGGATGCGACAGGAGAACAAAGAACCCTTCATCAAATTCGAAGTGTGTATCTCCATTAATTGTGACATTGAAGGTCTTGCTTGTTTCACCTGGATTGAACGTTAACGTCCCTGACGTGGCGACATAATCCGATCCAGCAGTGGCGGTAATGTCCCTCGTTGCGTAGTCAACGTTGACGGGGTGCGTGTCCGCTGCCGAGAGCGTCACAGTGAACGTTGCCTGAGTTGTTCCGCTATTGCCTTCAGCGATGCTAGCGTCGCCGATCGACAGCGTTTGTCCGGTAGAAAAGACATACGCTGAACCCTGACCGAGATTGGTACCAACCGTATCTGCCTGTGCTCCGCCAATAAATGAGTCACCGCTCATCGCGACCGAACAACCAAATTCCCGCAAAACCGCAGGCAGCAGCTCAAAGCGGTTTTGTTCGGTCCAAGTTGTCCCAGAGCGAGCAAATAGATATACGACGCCTCTGCCGTTTCCATCGAGGGGATCAATCTGCGGGGATCCAGCGATCAGGGTGTCTCCGTCAACGGCCACACTTGTGCCGAAATGACCAGTAAAGCCACTAGCCATTCCCAGGCTCCCAATTAATCGCTGTTGTTGGGACCAGGTCGTACCGTTGCGCACAAAGACATACACGGAACCCCTATCGTTCGGCGTCACTTCGTCGTCGTTTACGGCTCCGACTGCTATCGTGTCACTGTGGTGATTGATCGCGACAGAATTTCCAAAAGCATCGAGTGTCGATCCGTCACTGGCAGTCAACTTCTGTTGTTGTGTCCAGGTCGTGCCGTTACGCACAAACACATATGCTTTGCCATTGCGATTGGCACCAAAATTATCTTCGCGCGCTCCAGCCACAGCTGTGTCGCCGGCAAGAGCCACTGCGCCACCAAGCTGATCGCTAACCAGACCATCGCTGGCGGTTAATTCCTGTTGTTGGGTCCACGTGGCTCCATTACGCACGAAGACATAAACCGCGCCTTGCCGCGAGTTGGGTCCGACGGTATGGTTCGGAGCTCCCACCAGGATGGTGTCGCCACTTACGGCTACTGAGGTGCCGAAGAACTCATTTAAACCACCGTCGCTTGCGATGAGCTGTTGTTGTTGGGTGAAGGGACAGCCTGTACAACCACTGAAAAAGACATATGCGGCACCCTTACCTGCTGTACCGTTAAGCGCTTTTATTGGTGCGCCAGCCACAAGAATATTGCCGTCAATGGCAACCGAAGTTCCAAAAACATCACCATCGACTACGTCGGAAGGAACAAGTTTTTGTTGCTGCGACCAAGTCCCTCCACTGCGTAGGTAGACATATGCTGCGCCACGATTGTTTTGTGAGGTTTGCCTGCTGGCGCCAACAACAGCTGTGTCGCCACTTATTGCGACCGCGTTACCGAAACTATCGCCGGCACTACCGTCGCTCGCTACGAGTTTGGCCTGCTGTGTATGTGACAACTGTCGGATGTCCCGTACAGCTTCTGGGTGTTGTGCCGAAACTCTGCGCGAGGTTCCGACCTGCATAATGGCAAGTAGGCAAATAAAGAAAATACCGGAGAACTTTAGTAGCCCAGATTTTGTTATTTGTAGTCTCATGACCAGACTCCTTGTTTCAAAATAGCAGCTTGAACCTATCGTGGTACTGAGTGCCCACGATTTCCTGTCCAAGTGCTACTGAATTTTCCAGGGTAACTATTGAGTGCCACCCTTATCCCTACTTCATCTCAATGAGTTGATACAAAGCAGGAGCAATCCACTTTCGGTTTCGGCAAAATGAACGCGCTCAGCTTCGACTAATCTATTAATATGACGCACTGTCACTCCAGCTATTGCGGCTGCTCGTTGTGGGGTCACCATGGCCGTAATGGCTGAGCACTCCGGACACCAAAAGTGAACAGACGCGCTCCGGCCGCAATCAATGAACTTGACCTCGTCGATCTC
>Ga0105248_10001243_pt1 | contig 28498 bp, 7 predicted proteins | sample KBSS34metaG_FD_81524 | JGI IMG/M metagenome (GOLD analysis project Ga0105248, IMG submission 81524) | Switchgrass rhizosphere microbial communities from Kellogg Biological Station, Michigan, USA - KBS S3-4 metaG | ecosystem: Host-associated > Plants > Roots > Rhizosphere > Soil | place... | reverse complement strand
GTCGACCCTGACGTGTACACGATGTAGGCCAACTGCTCGCCATCCACTGCGCTCGCCGGGTTCGTCGCGGCCTGCACCGCCAACTCCGCTTCCAACTCTTCCAGGCACAACACCGCCACTCCCGCCAACACCTCGGCCTGCTCCCGCTGCGTCAGCACCAACCTCACGCCCGCATCAGCGCACATGAAGCTCAGCCGCTCCGCCGGATACTCACCATCCAGCGGCACGTACACGCCCCCGGCCTTCAGCACCGCAAGGATGCTCACCACCAGCTCCATCGAACGCGGCAGACAGATCCCCACCGCCGTCTCGGCCACCACGCCACGCTCGCGCAGCAGATGGGCCAACCGGTTCGCTCGCTCGTTCAACTCCCCATAGCTCAGTTGCTCTGCTTCACACACCAGTGCCACTGCTTCCGCTCGCAACTCCACCTGCCGCTCGAACAGCGTTGCGATCGACTCTGTCTCCGGATACTCGCTCGCCGTCTCGTTCCACGTCTTTAGTTGCAACTCCAACTCATCAGGAGTTAAGAGTGAAAGGGATGAGAGGACCTGCGCGTCATTAGCGACAATACCTGCCAACGTGCGCTTCAGATGTTCCAACAACTGCTTGATAGTCGCGTCATCGAAACTCGAGCGGTCGTAATGGAAAGTAAATAAGAATTCTTTTTCTCCATAACCCGCTAGTGTCAATGGATAGTTGGATTGCGCCTGAATGCTACGCATTTCCCTGTGCTGCCAATTCTCTGAGTCTCCTTTTACAGCAGCACCAATCAGTCGATGGTCAAATGACAAGATGCTCTCGAACAAAGGCGTGCTGTGAGGCAGATCACTCCATTCCTGAATTTTCGCGAGCGGGATGTGCTCGTGCTCACGCATCTCAAACCACTGATTTCGAAGCTCCTTCAGCAAGGCCAGAATGGACATGTCTGGAGAGACACGTACACGCATGGGAAGAGTGTTGATAAAGGGACCGACAATATTCGCAGCGCCCCTTCCTCCCAGGGCTGAACGGCGGCACCCTCTGACTGTGCCAAAGACCACATCCTGCTCTCCGCTGTAACGGCTGAGCAGAAGGGCCCACGCCCCATGCATCAACGTGCTGAGTGTTAGACCATGTTGCTGCGCAAAATCTTTCAGCTCGGATGTCAAAGCCGTGCTGAGTTGAATGGATTGCTCCCCGCGGTCTTCATGACCACCAACCCTGTCGCTTTCAGGGAACGCAATCGGTGACAAGGTGATGGGAGTGAGGAAGCCTTTGAGCCTGGATTTCCAGAAGTCTTTGGCCTTCGCCGTGTCCTGCTCGTGCAGCCAAACACAATGTTCTCGATACGGCGTTGCGGGCGCGAGTTGCACGTCTGTTCCCTGGCAAAATACGTCATAAAAAGCAAAGACCTCTTTAAGAATGAGAACGTCAGAGAACCCGTCGCTCATAGTGTGGTGAAAGGTCCAGACCAAACGATAATCAGTGGGGCCCATCCGTATCAGCGTGAGGCGCATCAACGGCGCTTCTTCGATCTTGAATCCGCGGCGACGGTCGGAGCGAATGTAGCCCTCCAACTGTCTCTCCTGTTCCGCGACGTCGAGTCCACGCCAATCCTGTTGGTCCAGGGGAAGTGTGACGTGACGATAGATCTCCTGTATGGGATCGCCGCTCTCGTTCCTGCGGAAACTTGAACGCATGGCAGGATGCCGCTGCATGACGCGCTCCCATGCGCGCTGAAAACTTGGAACGTCTAAGGGCTCACGCAGGGTATAGATGATTTGCCGCACATACATTGGGGAATGTGGGGCATAAAGACTGTGGAAAAGCATGCCTTCCTGCACGGGCGACGCAAGATAGGAATCTTCCAAATCCAAAGGCTGAGGCACAGTCATTTCTTCCACAGGGGAAGGCTCGAGGCAGGGTTCGATGTACATATCCGTTCCCTCAGAAACAATTGAGATGAAATAGTTGATAATTCAGGAACACTAGATGGCGTCGTTCAACATCCGTCCAGCAGGACGACGGACAGAAGTTCTTCGGCGCTCTTTAATCCACTGCCCTGCGAAGGAACCCGCGAATGCCGACGTAGCCAAAGATGAATAGGAAAACGACATGGCCCAGCATGACGAAAGCGATGCTCATATGTGGCAGTTGCGGCGCAAGCGACGCCCGCAAGCCTTCGCTGGTGTAAGTCAGTGGTGTCAAACAACTGAGCACCTGAAACCAGCGCATCTTGCTCAAAAGCTGCCAGGGATAGTAGATACAACCGCAGAAAAGAAGTGGCGGAAGCAGCAGCGGCAACAACACGTTCACCTTGTTCAGCGGGATGTAAGTACCGAACGTCAGTCCGACAGTCGCTGCGGTGAATGAACCGAGGATCGCAACCAGCGCGAGTAGTCCCAGGTGTTCCGTGCTGATGTCAAAGGACCTGCCAAGAATGAGAAAGCCGAAGGGAAAGATCAGTGCACCGGCAGCGAGACCTCGAACTGCGGCAAACATTACCTTCTGAACAGCAACGGACCAGACTGGAAGTGGAGACAACAACCGATCCTCAATCTCCTTCGTGTACCCGAATTCCATTGCGAGCGGGACGATTACCGCAGTAATGGCAGTCAAAACCAACGTCATGCCGATAATGCCGGGCAGGATGACGGCGGTGTAATTGCCCTCTGTTTGTCCGAGCGATGGCAACAGTTTTCCGAAAATGAAGAGGTAAAAAATCGGCTGAATCAGAGAGAGAGCTAGAAACGAGCGCCAATCCTGAATCGTCACCAAGAGGTCCCGCCAAAGCAGGTACATGAAGGCGTTGAGCATTATGCGCTTTCGGTTGCCGATCGCCCGTGGTGTATAAATTACGGTTGAAAAGTCGACGGTACTCAATTTCTAAGCCCCTTTCCGGTCAGGTGAATAAAAACATCTTCAAGGCTCGGCTTTACCAGATGTAAGTCAGCTAGAGCGAAGCCTTCATCAAGAACGTGGCGTGCCGCCTGCACCGCCAACTCGCCTCCACGGTCTGCATACAAACGGAGCATCGGCTCATTACCCGGAGGACGCGCTGTGGTCCACTCGCCACGGGTGACACCCCATAGCGATAATATCGAGGACAAAATCTGCTCCTTCTTTTCTTCCGTGAGGGGTCGGTCCGCATCAGGTTGAATGCGCAATTCTATGCGCGTCCCGCTGGGAACAATCCGGCTCAAGTTCTCTGGAGTGTCGAGCTCCAGAATCTTGCCGTGGTCCATGATGGCGACGCGATGACAGAGTCTCGTTGCCTCATCCATGTCATGCGTTGTTATGAAGACCGTTAGTCCCTGGCGGTTGAGAGTTTCTATCATCTCCCAGAGGAAGAGTCGGGACTGTGGATCCAGGGCTCTCGTCGGTTCGTCCAGAAACAACATGTCCGGCATATGCATCAGCGCGCGAGCGATGAGAAGCCTTTGCGCCATGCCGCCGCTGTAGGTGTCTACCTTTTCTTTCTCTCGCCCTTCCAGGCCGAACTGTTTCAGCAAACGCATCGCACGTTCGTTTCGCTCTTTGCGCGCGACTCCGAAGTAAGCCGCATGGAACGTGAGATTTTGACGGGCTGTCAGAGCCCGATCGAGATTGTTACGCTGCGGCACGACCGCTATATGAGGCTTAATCCTGACCGGGTCGTGTACCACGTCGATCCCAGCGACAATCGCGCGTCCCGCCGTTGGCAGAATGCGCGTCGTTAATATGCCGATGGTCGTTGTCTTGCCGGCCCCGTTCGGGCCGAGTAAGCCAAAGATTTCACCCCGACGAACGGCAAAGCTGTTGCCGTCAACGGCTTTGCTCTTTCCCGCCGGATATTGTTTCTCGAGTCCCGCGATCTCGATGATGGATTCGGCCTCACGGATTCCCGGCCTCCCATCAGGAGTGATCTCGGTGTCTTCCTCTTTCATCAAAGCTACCATTTAATCTCACCTCGTCTTTGCATCAATTCACCCTGTCGAACTGACAGGTCTCCTTCAGTTCCTGCAGCATTACCGGATTAGTGCTCTGCTTGTTCTGGCTGGTTAATTCGTTTTTCTTGATGGCGTTGAAATGTCTGAGGAAGGTCAACACACGGTCGCGACTCATCCCTTTCCGTTGCAGGTAAAAGAGACTCCACATCTCGAACCCATTTTGTGGAAGCCAGACAGAACTCCTGATTTCGGCAAACATCCTGTCGACAAGGTCGCACGCGGTGTGAGAATCCATTGTGTTATGCGACCAACTGAAAGCTGAGCCCTTTATTCCATAGTTATCCTTCTCCTTCCAGATCGGAGTAACTGGATCGGCGTACCACAGTTGCGCGCGGAACGTGTCCGGTTTTGCCTGCTCTATCAAATCAACTGTTTCCTGGTAGGTCTCCAGCGTTTCACCCGGGAAGCCCACGACCAAACTCGCGTGCGTCATGACGCCGGCATCTCGCAGCAAGGGGATTGCTTTTAAATAATCCTTGCGTTTGGCCGTCTTAGTCATTCGGCCCAACTGCACGTCGCTTCCCGACTCAATGCCCAGAAAGACGCCCTCGCAGCCCGCCTTGCCCATTAACTCGATGGCCTCTTCGTCACCATGATCACATCGATAGAATGAATTCCATTTAAATCCGTAGTTGTTCCTAATCATCATGCGGAGGATGTCTTTGAATCTCTGCTTCGGAACGTTGAACGTGTCATCAATGAAAGTCAGCGTCGTAACACCACCGATTTCTCTGATCGCGTTGAGCTCTTTTTCAACTAACTCAACGCTAAGGTATTTATACTTCCCGGCCCGTTGCGGAAACCCGCAAAACGAACAACTGAACGGACACGACTTGGCCGTCCTTAAAGTAACGAACTCGCCGAAGTCCTCCGGGGGAAAAAGGGAGTAGTTCACCATGTTCTCTTCCAATGGATTAGACTCGATGGCGGCGCCTGTCATCACGAACCGTCTATTCTGCTGGTAGGCAATGTTGTTGATTTTTTCGAGGCTGCTTTTATTTTTCAGCGCCTCAATAATATTGACGAGCGTCTGCTCTCCCTCACTGTTAATCACGTAGATATCGGCGCCGATATATTTGAACAGGCGTTGCAGACTCGCCGGATTAGTCAACTTCGGAAGGTTCGAGATGTAGGGCCCGCCAACAATCACTTTGGCGGTCGTATTGTGCTCCTTGATGAACTTCATGAGGTCAAGGATCGGATGCGCGGACACATATAGCGTAGTAGTGATGACAATGGTGAGAAGGTCTTTATTCGCCAGTTTCTCCCTAAGCTTGTCCTTCTCCAAATGTGGCAGGTTTACGTAGTCAAAGCTGTAGCCGCGGCTGTGAAGATAGGATCCTAAATAAGTGACAACCGGCCACAGAAAGTCTGCGTTGTGAAAAGGTTTTTGCTGAACACACTTATCCTCAAAATAAAAGTGGTTCAGTACATCCATGCTGTGACGTGATTTACCTTCGAAATCGATATAGGTCAGGTTCAGATCTCTGAAAGCCCCTGAATCCGTTCCCATGGACTTCACCAAGTCAACAAAATTTCCGAAATCCGAGTCGTAAAATCCGATTACCAGACAGTCTGTCATAGCTCTGCTCTTTCAGTTTGGGGTGAGGTGAAACCATGTGCGCCTTGATCGGCGCTCTCACTAGTTCACCAATTCAATTAAGACCACTGACGATTTGATACAGATCCTTTGCCAAGGCTCGCAGCAAAAGTGCTTCTGACGTGTGTATGAAAAAATGGTCGCCGGGAAACATCCTTACTGAAAAAGGTCCAGTAGTTACTTCTCGCCAGGCTTCTATTTTCTTCTTATCTTCCTCTTCGTCTCCCAAACCACCGTAGGCCACAATCCCGCAACTCAAAGGCTTCTCTGGAATCCACTGGTAAGTGTGACAGACTTCAAAGTCCGCTCTGATAGTGGGAATTATCATTTGCATCAATTCAGGATTACTCAGCACTTCGTCGGGTGTGCCCTTTATTCGTCTCAACTCTTCTATAAATTTTGCGTCCGGCAGCTCGTAAGTACGTTGATCCGTATCGGGTAAGTGTGGGGCACGTCTCCCTGAAACAAAGAGTTGAACAGGTTCTAGCCCTTTCTCTCTTCGCAGGTGGCGCGCCATCTCGAAAGCAACCATGGCGCCCATGCTGTGACCGAAGAAGGCGAAGGGTTTATCACAAGCGGGAAGAATCGTTTCGGCTACTACGGGGATTAGAGATTCCATCCGTGTGAAATGAGGCTCATGCACTGATGCACCTCGGCCTGGAAGTCGAATCGCACAGAGTTCGACGCTATCCGGCAATTGGTTCTGCCATAAGCGAAAAATCATGTGGTTTCCCCCGGCATAAGGAAAGCAGAGCAGGCGCATACGAGCCTTCGATTGCACCTTAGGGAAGATTGGCCGCAAGGACGAACGAGGCATTGCAGGATTTATCATCATTATCATTGGGCACAAGCGTTGTACGTTGTTTGAAAAGGTTGGGACGCCGAATCTCGATTAAAGGGAGAAACGCTCCCACTTCGACAGGCATTAGAGTTTCTAATCGCCTGCTGTTTCTATGTGGCTACTGTTCGAGTTTAGGTTTTAGTTACGGACTGACTTGAGGTATTGCCTGGATTCATTCCTTGCAACCGCAGCGTGATGTTTACAGTCGTGGTCGTTGCTAAAAACGGCAGCTAAACGCTACCGGCCACCAACACTCTTGGAGAGTGTCCGTTGGGCCTCGACTTGGACCACACTTGGAAACCAAGGAATAAGAGGGAAGATCCCAAATGCCGTAGACATAAACAAAACTCCGATAGAGAATTGCCTTGAGTTTCTACCGCATGTCAGGCTAAGATGAGTGCGCTGAACAACAACACCTAGGCACAGAAATACGGTGGTTAGTCGTTGTTTTTTTGCGGGGCTTCATAGTTGTCTTGCGTGACACTATGCGGCCCCACACAATCATTACCAAGTCACAAAAAACTGCTTATGACCTAGCCTACCGTGTTTGCCCTCTGTGTTTCTATTTTATGATTTGGATCTGCTGTTATGAAGACCGACCCGATGACAACTATTAACGACTAAACGACGATTCCAATCACAAAACTGAGGCACCTAGGATAACACTACCCTTAAGTAAGGAAACTAATACAGCTTTTTTATCGACGTGTCAACCGGGGGTAACATGACATTTTAATTGCCTTTGAAACTTATGCAAGTTTCATGGCAACATTCTATGCCGTGAAAGTTTTGCCAGAGTGATCTCTTCTGGTTTCCATCTACTTCGGCATTGTCCTGCTGTACTGGCTATCAGAGTTATCCGTCAAACGAGGGCGCGTCTAACGAACTTACGTGGTCGTAAAAAGATTGATCATTGAACCTCCACACCGATGATCAATCGTGCGCTTGAGCTTGACAAACCTTCAGCCAGAGAGGGTATGACATGCAGCAGCAGGTATGCCTGCTAACCAGCGTGGCGACGAGTAGAGCACAATTCAAGCGCAGGTCGGCTTGATACTTTGACCGCTTGGCCGCATAAATACCAGTTCGTATCGTTTCGTAAGCGAGATGAAGAACTAAATTTATCCTGCTTTCTTTCGAATTGGATTATCTGACTATTGACGGCCGGTCCTTGCCTCATCACGTGACGGAATAATGACAGACCATGAAGAGGTCGTCGATCACTTCTGCTTTTAAACGCTGATGCGGGGTTCCGTCGGCGGTGACCGTGCGGCGCAAATTATTTGCAATCGCCAGTATGTCCGCATCGGTCGCTTCAAGCGCAAACGTAACCGGTGCTGCACGATTAACCGATAAACTTAATTGCGGTATTCCATGCATGAAATTCGGGCTGCTCGTAAGTCGCCCGCTTCCGCCGGGGGTTAAAGAGATCTTTAATCCGGCGCCAGTTGCATACTCCTCGGCATACGTTTTTCCTGTCGAAGCAGGATCTTTTTCGTCCTTTAGTTTCAAGAAAATTTCTACGAGGCCAATATGAATCTCTTTGGCGCGGAACTGGATCGGGAATCGGTCTTGTTTCAAGTCGATCTTAAATGTCAGCTTGTTTTCTGAGTCGGCGGGATGAAAAAAGCGATGCCATTCGGTCGGGAATTCGTGCCGCAGGCTGAATGCCTGGGCCAGACCATTTTCACCTGCGCTCCTGATAAACTCATTCAGTGCAGTCTGCAGCTCCACGCCGGCGCTGTTCTTGAGCAGACTACCACCATCACGCGCGGTGTAGCGCAGGTGCAGAACAACATCAGAAATGGTTTCGTAGTCGAACGACTGAAATTGCTTTGGCAATTCGAGTCGCCAGGAACTGATTGCCCCAGCGCCTTCAAAGGGTAAGTATCGTTCATCGCGAAGGCTTGTCTCGAACATCCCACTGTCGTTTTGCGCGCTGCTCGTTACGATCGACTGAACAGCCCCAAAGCTATCTGTGAAGCGGGGATCATCATTTTCGTGATCACGCACGTATTTTCCGGAGGCATTACCACTATGACGCACCGAATGTTTGAGGAGCGTGAGCGTGCATGGAACAGTCGTGTAAGGACCAGTGACACACGGAATCGTCAACGATACTGATTTAATCCGGCGCAAATAATGGCCCGGAAAATCAAGATCAAACAGCGCTTCAGGAAGACTGACTTCACACTGTCCCGTCTCCTTCAGACGCAATAGAGCCAACGGATCCACCTGCATGAGAGATACGTGCCTGGTGATTTCATACTCTCGCTTGTTATGGTCCAGGTAGGCAACCTCTATGCGCTTGAGATCATGGTACAGGCGCTCGCCGGCCATTAAGCCTTTCTTCAAGTTGTCCCAGTAGCCAAAGTCAATAAAGGTCGAGGCCTTTAACCCTGATTCGAAGCGATACGCATTTTCGACTCGCTTGGACATGTCATAAGCCAACTTGTAGGTGCGGAAATAGATGCCGGAGATCTGTCCTGCCATCCACGAATACAACTGCTGGTTGGTGAACTTCTCTCTCATGAAATCATCCACTTCCTGCGCATTCTCGATCTGACGATCATGATTCGCAATTTCTCGCTCGGCAATCTGCTTGCGAATCTCGCTGGCGATAATTTGCTTATCAATTTGCTCGAGTTCTTTGGCCGCCGTGTTCGATTGAAATTGCCACTCGTCGTAACGTCTTTGATGGCCCGCGATCGTTGCGCTGCGTCCAGCTTGAAAGTTCGCTTGCGTGGCCCCCATGCTCCAGGCAGCGCCCGCGGCACTTGTCGCAGACCCTAAGTTTGACCCGCCGAACTTCGTTTGTGCGGCTACCGGAACACAAGTGCCGGCTGTGAAATCGGGGATCGCATGAAAAATCCCCGCCAACACAGAATGAGAGCCGGCTACCGCGCTGAGGGCATTCGCGAGAAACAACCACGACATGTGATCGGATTCCGCCGCGATGAGAGCCAGGCCCTCGGTATCCGTGTCCCCGGCGCTCGGTGGTGTGAGTTGGAGCGTTGACGATTCGAGCGTGGCGACACTGCCCTCAGCGGGAACGACGATATTTTTCCTGCCCAGCAATCGTTGATAGTTGAGGTAACGCTGGGCGGTGATTTCCCTTGTCTTTCGCAGTGCTTCGAGATTGATTTCCGCCTCTTTTTGTTGCTGCTCCTTTATTGATCTCAGCAGCTTGAGCATTTGAATCTCGTGGCCCGATCGTAGCAGCGAAAGCTGCTCTGCATCTTTTTTCTCGATGGCACTCAGGAGAGCATTTCCCAACGCCCTGACTTCGGAGCACAGCTCGAGCGCTTTCTGCATCATCATACTGAACCGGTACAGCGGCAGCGGAGCGTCCGCTTCGGACAATACCGCCCCGATGTCGAGTCCCGCAGCGATTGCCCTGACGAGAAGAGCGGGATCGATCGGCGGCTCAAAGAGCGGCAACTGGCGTTCGATACCCTCAATGTTCATGCAGTGCCTGATCTTGAAGAGGCGATCTTCCACCATATCCCAGTACTCTGAGAGCTTCTCGTTTCCTGGAACGCAAAAGTACAAGCTCCCAAGTGAATACAGGATGCTGGTCTCTCGCTCACGCAGATTTGTCACTTGTGCACTTGAGTATTGTCCGCCAACACTTTGAGGGGCTATCAACGATTCGAGAGGAATCCAGGCATTGGAAAAATCGTCGAGCTGGCTTTGAATGTCTTTATAACTCTTTGGTTTTATCTCACGCCGTGGTGAAGCGGCCGGCCTTTTTCCAAGAATCCTGGCAGCTAATACGTAAAGCTGTGTGGCTTCGTTGATCGATTCGATCGTATCCCGGCGAAACAGTTGGTCACCCCATGCGATGAGGTTTTCCACGTACTTCTGCACCACTGCAAACTGGTACGAACGCAACCGGTGTCTTGCCACGAGGTGAGGGCGGAATGGATTCTCTGCCCATTCGTTAATCGCATCTTTCAAAGAGAATTTCGGCGTCTGGCTTTTTCCCTGGGCCAGGTCCTTCAGCAAGTCGTCAATCGAACGTCCCGCTCCGGCCTGACGAAATGGCAGGAAGCGCCAGAAACGACTCGAGGCGTCGAGCCCGGTATTGGGGAGCGGCGCGGGTTCGTTGGTTGTGGGATCGAAGATCAAATGAAACCATCGCTGGGCCTCTTCAAAGCGTTGCGCCTTGCTGAGCTGAGTAGCAACCAGCAGTGGGCTGTGAAAGAATATTTCCCAGTTGTAAATGCTCGAGGGAACTTTATCAAAATCGATCTTGACCTGTGTCACCGAGTTCGAATTCGGAGTGTCAAGATGAGTGGCCGGATCACGGAGGAAGTCGACACCAGTCCCCACGTCAACGGCATCGGGCGTGATTGTTCGCGGCAGCGCAACCGCATCCAACAGCCTTCCTTTTGTGACTGCGGATTTTAGAAATCGCAATCCCGCTGTGGAAAACGGAACTACACGAAACTTCGGCTCCGGCCAGACTCTCCAAAACAGGAGGGAGAACTTATCGTCGCGATAGGACCAAATCTCTCGTAGGGATGTGCCGTCTGACTGGGCCGTAACTACAAAAAACCGGCCGGGTGTTGTATTCAGGCTTGGGGTGTTGCTTACATAGATACTAAACGCGAGTGCATGAATTCCTTCTAGCTCTCGATGTCCGGACATGTAATTCTCCGCATTAGGCGGTGGCGGAAAAAGAGGTAGTTGCCCTGGCTGGGGTGCAAGCTCTATCGAATCGTCATCTCTGAGGACAAAGCTTCCTACATTGATTAAGGAAGGATCGCCTGACGGCAACCAGTGCGGGTCCTCATTCAATTCAAAAATGAAGTCTTCGTGCCAGGTGAATGAGCTCAGATTTTTGATCTTAAACGTTTTGGGAGCGAGAGTAGTTTTATAGACCAGACTGGACGACTCAAACTTTACCGTGATCTTTAAAACGTCTGCCAACGTAACGACGCGATCGGTAATAAACCCCGGTCCGAATCCCGGCGGTTTGGGAGTTTCGGTTCGGAATGGAATGAACCCATCAAATTCGCCTTGGTAATCGAGGGTCGAGATCTGATAGTCGTGTTCTGCCGTAGCGTGTGCATTTGGATCCGCGTCGAAACCAAAGTGAAGATAATCGACCTTGGCAGTTACCGTGATTTTTATCGTCACTGGTGATATCTCTGATGCCGGTCGAAAATGAGTCTTCTTCGAGTTCCCTGCATACTCATAAGTGTAAGAAGCAAGCGCCCTCAGCCTCAAATCAAGCAACGGATTCCGAATTGATATATTGCCAAACTGTTTAAGACCTTCCTGGAAAGCGTCACTCTCTATTCGGGGACCATCGGTTGGGTCTGGCTCCTCCCCAGTGACTTGTTCTGGCGCCCCATAAGCATTAATCAATATCGACTTATCAGGAGCGTATTCGATTCTAAATGCGAGGCTGGTCCGTTCGTCTTTACGTGGGACCATTGGACTCTGGATTTCACCGCGCCCTTTTTTGAGCTTGGTCCAGCCCGAAGCCGTGCGCTTCGCGACGTTCATACTGATTTTCCAGTTTAGATTTCCGACCTGACCGGCGGAGATAGTGGGCCAGGCAAGATAGGTGCTGCCGGCGAATACAAACACGAGGAGATGTTCGCTATCTACCTGCGCTGATATTTCGTCCCAGGCAGTCCAGGTACCGAAGTCCGCGTTCGGGGGAAGCAGCCACTGGCGGTAGTAATGTTTATACGGTTGGCTGTTATCACGTCCTACCAGATGAACGATACCTTCGCCTTCATCGGTTTGCTCGTCGAAGATGCTTACAACGGTGAGGTTGGAAACATCCACCATTCGGTCAAGGTATTTCCGAATGGCGACGAGGGCGGTATCGTGCGTTATCTCGCTCTGAAGCAGGTCGCTCTCGAAGGCCCGGAAGATCTCGGTCTTGTCGTCGCGCAACTCCGGCTCAATCCAGTTCTCGGGGTAGAGAAAAACTTTGCGGTTGGCTTCCCATACGCGGTAGTTCTTCATCCATTGCCACCGCGCGGTATCGATCGAGGTAGGACTAACTCCCGTCTCCGAAGGCGTGGTTGGCCGCTCGAGATTCAGCAGACAGCGCTGGACAAATAACTGAACGGAGGAGATCGCTTGCTTGATGCGGGACGTGAGCATGCAGGATCCCATCTCCACATCAATCAGGTAGCGATCAAAGAGTTCGTTGGAATCTTCCAGATGGTCACGAGCGATCAGGTAAGTTACGAGTGCATCGCGCTGGAGACTTCGCAAACGATCGGAGATCGGGCGCATGCGCTCTGCCAACCCGGTATCGATGCCGGCTGTGAAGAGCTTTCGAGCAAGCTGGGCCACAGACTCATCCGGCGCCGACTGAATCAACTTCGTGACGCCGGCAGCCGTTGTACCTAAAGCCTTAATCACATGGAGCAGTTGAGCGAGGGCGAGCAATCGACTCGGGTTCTTGTAGTCATTATTCGAAGTCCCGCTGTCGAAGGCCAACAAGTCCGCTGAACAAGCGGCATTAACGTCGCCGGCGCTTAGTTCAAAGGCATTGGCAAACTCCTCGCGAATCGTGGCGAAAGCGGACGCCCTGAGTGCTGGATTGGGATCATTTGCCCTCACGAGCGCTGCTGCAATCCTGGTCAACATGGCAGAGCCATCAGGCAATACATCACGCAGGTGGAAGAGATCCACTAACTGCTTCCAGCGATCAAAGCCGACAGCGGACTTTGAGCCGTTGGTTGGTAATGCAAGTACATCCATGACCGAGAAGGTGACGCCCAAAATCCATTCCCACTCTTTGGGCTGTATGTCGAGGGGCTTGGCAGTAGCGGCAATCTTCCTGAGAAGCTCCAACGCGTTGAATTGGGCATCCCAGGTTGTTCGATCCGGCGGGTTCCTGGGATCGGAGCGCAGGAAGTCCGAAGCTGTGAACAACTGCTTTGCGCTCTGCCCGTTGACTTTGGCCGCGTCGAGTAGCCTACCGACTACCTGCTGATCAATTTCAAAGACAGTGCTTAGCTGAGCTGTCACAGAATCCATTTCAAGCCGCGCAACGAGCCGCAAAAGAATTGCGCGGTTGCGCTTTGCCGGATCAGGTTCACGCAGAATCAGTTCTGCATCCGTCAGAGTCGCCGGCGATGGTGCCGGAATTTTCGTTAGAGCTTTCGCCTGAAGATTGCTGAAGACTGCGGAGAACTTTGGACTTGAACCGTTGGCTTCGGAGAGTGCTTCCAGATCACCACTCGAAAGCCAACCTCTCAACCTGAACTTCCCATCCGTTGATGACGACACTTCAAACTTCAAACGGCCGGCAAGTTCGCCCGGAATAACCGGCAGTCCGGTCATGCCGCCGATCACCTCTTCCGACTCAGGGAGAGTGTCGAGTTCAAGCATTTGCAGCAGGCCCCCCAACTTTGAGACATGGGCCGCCAACTCGGTGTTGTACTTATTCTTGAGGTTTGGAACCTCCGTGGGAAACAGAACCTGGATAGCGTCGAAGTCTGAATCGCTAACTGATCCGGTGCACTGCAACACGGCCTTCGTCGTATCAACTTTTCGATAGGCGAACTTAGAGCGAAGGTTTAAAGGAATTGCGGGCTCCGGCGTTAGCGGCGGACTGATGTCGACTGAGGCGCCGGGTTGGTAGCCAATGCCCTCGGATCCGGTAGCTTGTTCGATCAAAGCCGGATACCAGCCCAGGCGCGCCAACTGGCGCGTCAGGTTGTCGGCGCTTAAGTCACCTAAAACAACTCCGGTCTGCAACGCCGAACGCAAGTCGGTCAACGTCTGGGTGATCTGCTGCTCGATGACTGTGCGGGTGGGATCGGTTCCGCCGGACAACGCTTCATGTTGGAGCAGATAGCTCAGAGTTTCTAAATCAACGCCGGAGCTTTTCAGAAACGCGAGACGCTCGACGAAATCAAGCATGGCCCGCGTCCTGCCCCTCGCCTGTTCATCAGGCCGTTGGGTCGTAGTCAACGTGCGAAACGCATCCGCGGCATCGAAGAGCTTAACAACATTCGGAAGCGTCTCCGGTAAAATTCCTAAAGCACGACACAGCGATGCAGCAGCGTACAAACGTGAAAGATTTTCCAGTGTCGCAGAATCTTTAACACCAAGATTTGGAGTGCCTTCAATCCACGATCTCAACTCGCTCGGCTTGATCCCCAGCGAGCTCGCGACAAAATCAGCATGCTCGGAAATCTTCGCGGTTGTGCTGAGTGTTTTGTCGAGAGAAAAATCTTCAAAATCTGTTACAGAGCGAAGCGATGAGCGTTGGAAGACACCGTCATACATCGACGGCTGAATGGGAGCGCCTTCTTTCTTGTGGTCTGTCCAGCTTTTGGTTTCGAGCTTATCGATGCAACCAACGAGTGCAGAAACAGGTAGCGCAAGTACGGCGCTCAGACGTTTCAAAAGCGCCAGGTCTTTGAACATCGCCGGCGTGATCTCACCACCGAAAGCACTCAATGCCAGATCGAGGTCACGCATGGTCCAACCCACTCGGCGCCAAAGACGAGTGAAGATGTGAATACGATTCAGATGGTCGGTAAACTGCTTTGAGTCAAGACCTGTGAGTAGGATTTTGCTCGTCTGGCATTCGTTGGGTGGAAGCAGCGTGCCCTTTGATTCAGCGGCATAGCTGCTCTGACGAAAGTCGAGATATTCTCGATGACTGAGTCCCGACTGCTGAAGCAACATCGAGAGGTGCACGAGCACTTGCTGCCAGTCTCCGGTCCATCCGGAACCGGCGGTGTGATCCTTCACCGTGTTTGTTTTCTCTGCGAGCCCCCAGTAGATCCATGGTTCTTTTGAAGCGAACGCAGAAAGAATCAGATCGGCTTCGGAACTGGGGATTCCGAGAAACTCGAGGTACGCGGCTTCTTCGGACAATCGAGACTGAGGCCGAGCAAGGTCGATAAGACTTGTTCGGGACACACCCAATGCATCAAGGAACGCGCGCGTTTCTTCCCACCATAAATCGAAGGGTAACGTCCACGGGTATACAGTGTCCTTTGACGACAGCTTGTTGTATGCCGTCGGATTGCGGTTCTCCGGGCTGGACTTGAGATCCTCGCGGATGGATGAGTTCTGGTATGCGAGGCCCGAGACAATCAGTCTCTCGTCAACGTGTGCGACTATAGCGACGTTGTTGATGGTTAGCTCCCACCAGTTTCTCGCGGGGTTCCAGATCTGCAGGAAGAACTCGCCCGGCGGAATTTCCAGCAGTTGCGCTACGTTTGAATTGATCGTTGTGGTGGCGCCCGGTGCAAATGAATTGACGATCTGTTGGATGGTCGACGCCGGCCACTGAAAGCGCTTGATCAATGTTCCATCAAGTTTGAATTTCTCAACGACACCAACGGGACTGGCCATCGTGATCTTGATCGCAACGGCGCGCGTATACACGATTGACCACAGTTGAATACCGACATTCGAGCCAGGGACCTGACGTATCTGGAGGCTGGAGATGGGAAGACCCTGAGAGAGTTTGTCCTCGAGTTCCCCGTTGAGCTTTCCGTGCGTCAGTGCGTTGGTTGCGCCGTCCGCGTCCAGCACCCTGGGCCCTTGTTGATATTGCAAGCTTGGTGGGCCGGCAATAGCGAGCATGAGCTGCGGCTTTATATGCAGCATGGACCACCGGCGCGAGCCATCCGTGATGGTCCAGTTATCCAGAACCGCAGGTGACGGGTTCTCCGTGACAGTCAGATGCTTGCTTACCTTGATATCCGTTTCCCTAAGCGCATGGACAATGGCCTCGGGAACATTACCTTTTCCAAATTCCGCTGTAATGTCGACGCCTGCATATTTCGAGGGGTCGATCACCATCGGCAAGGCCACTGCGTTCTCGAGTATCTCCAAAACTAAATCGATGTAAGGAATCTCGGTATTCGTGTTTTCGCACGAGAGTTCCAGATGGGCGAGATCAGGACGCCGTTTGAGTAGTGCACCTAAGACCGTACCCGTCAGTACCGCTTCGAACTCGAGGTGAGGGTCAACATTGTTGAGGTTCGCTGGTGAGAGGTCACCGGCAGCATTGGGAGTCAGTGGCGAGCGTTGGAGAAAATGCATCAGGTCCGCCAGATAGGCGGCAGGCCCGAGCACGGATCGGCAATGTCGACACTCGCAGTAATCCAGGTCGCCGAATAACGTCCGCAGACTCGGATAATCGTTCAGCTTCTCGATGCTGATTGATTTTGCGGGAACCACATTGACTGCATTTCCGAACGTCGGTTGGCCGAAGGCAGCACCCAGGGCGACCACTGTCGCAACCACGTTCTCGGCGCCCGAAAAAACCTGGTCTATCCGCTCCGGCGGAAGCTTGTTCGCCATCCTCAGCGCGAGGTTTGTTTTTCCTTCACTTACGATCTGAGCGGCCGAGCTGAAACCTGCATCGATCAGATGAACAGTCACTTCGGCGTTGGCAGTGAGTGCATGAATGCGTTGAACCTTGAGGAGAGCTTCGCGCAATTCATCATCGGCATTGCCGTTTTCGCTTAGAAAAGGCTCGGCATGCTGCGTCTTTAGATCAAAGTCAGGGTTGACACGAAGAAAACTCAGAACTCTGTCGGTAGGAAAACTCCGGTTCTCATTCAGTCGTTTCTCGAGTTGTTTGCCGAGCACCTGCGTCGGAAATTTATCTTCGACCTCGACTTGCAGGTGCTGGATGTATCGATCGCGGTCCATGCCGATGTGGGGTGGAACTCCATGTTCAAAGACTAGTTCGATCCAGTCCCTCAGTTCGAGAGCAGTGAGAAACGCGACGGACTCGGGCTGCTTAACATCCGATTTTGTCTGGAGCGCCTGCAGCAACGACGGATGGCCTGCGGTGATCTTATCGAGCACCAGCGTTCGCTTGAGGGCCGGTATGGATTTCGACAGGCCGGAAGCTTCGGCATGTTTCCAGAGATCGTCGGTGTCGCCATGCTCGTCACGCAGGTGCGCGAACGTGAGCTTGTCGTTTTCAGAGAGCGCTTCATGCTGCGGCAGAGTACCAAGCAAGTCACCCAACGACGCCGTGCGATCTTCGCGAGCAGGCACCAGCGCCTGGGCCGCTCTGAGTTGGGTGATGATCGCTTCAAGATCGTCAAGACGTTCTGCGAGATCGTGAGGGACATAATTCGCGGCGATCGACTTCTTGAGCTCGGCAATCAAGTTCGAAGTCGGTCGTGACCACAAAGCGTCGGGATCGGTAGGCAGGCCCATTCGAAACAAGCCATAGATGATCGCGAAATCTAATAGGCCGGCAGCCCTGACTGGATCAAGACGCACGAACGACCCAAAGTCACGACGTAGGATGTCGCCACGAAGTTGCGGGGTCGTCACAGCATCTCGACCTAATGCGAAGGAGAGCGCCCAAAGTCGAATCTGTTCGCGGTCTAATCCGGTCTCTTCCGATATGAAGTTGATATCGTTGCTATTGAGTTCCCACGGAGGCAGCGGCGCGTCGTCGTCCTTATCTTGTCCAGCAAGTAGCGGGAAGATCCCGGCGCATAACCTTTCCCATTCGGACAACACCGGCGTTGGAACTGTGAAGTCGACAACCTCGTCACGCGCGGGCTTTGAACGGACAACATCGGTGCCGATTTGCTTGTCGCGCATGAAAGCGCGGACGATCAGCGAAGGCGTCGAGGCTGAGGGCAAATCGCCCAAAGAAAACTTTTCCAGGCTGTAGCGAATGATGTATTGGCCGCGATCATCAGTCTCAGCTTTACCGAGCTCTTGCTCTTTACGTAAATCTCGATCGAACGCATGCACGGTCGCACCGGCTAAGGGCTGTCCGTCTGAATTATTCACCGTGCCGCGGACGATCAACTCTTCGCCTTGTTCAGGGATGTCGAGTAGTCCCAGTTTCAGCAACCATTCATTCAACCTGGCTGCCGTCCTCTCTTCAACTACGCCGCGCAAGTTGTCGCCGAGACCTTCCTGAACCTGGAAAAAGATGACGAGCTGTCGGGTGGCTCTGCCAAACTGAGACTGTGCCAACTCATCGCGCGCTGTATTGGCGAGTTTCTTCAACTCGTCAGCCGTTGGTCGGTTGGGTGAATCGAGTGCTTTGATGACACCGCGTTCTACAAGCGCGAGCATGGCCTGAATCAGGTTCGCAACAGATGCGGTGTCATCAGGCTTCAGAGGTGGGACGATGGATATCATGATTGCTCCTATGCTCTAAGAGGCTCTTCTGTTTGCGGATGAACCTGGATATCGTTGTCCAGGGGCTTTGCCTCAAAATTCTTTGTTGGATACGGTCAGTACCGTCCGCGGTAGCGGATGGGTCAATGATCAGTATTTGATATTGCTATTGATTTCTAAATCGCAGCCTTGACCCACCCGCTACCGCGAGGTGGTACTGACTGTGCCCGACAAAGATGTAGGACTCTCGAGGCAAAACTGCACCCCTACCTAATGGATCTCCCACCCCGGCTTCCAGACCCAGTATCCAGTCGCAATTCCAGTCCCTTCACCTGCAACAACCGGAGTTTGAGGTCCCCCACTCGGCCCCCACGTGATATTGCCTTGGCCAACGATCGCCGCTTGGTTCTGCTGTTGTCTGACTGCGTTAGGATGGGTGCGCAGGTATTCGAGTGGATCTACTGGAGGCGCTTGATAAGGAGTCTTTACCTCGACCAACCCCACCGCATCCCCTTCAGCCTTAATTGGAATATCTGGCTTGCTAGCTCCCTTTGACGAATTTTTGTTAGGCAACGCGGTCTTGCCTGTTGAGTTCTTTAAAGTGAATTGCCTTTCGGCCAGCTGAGCTGGCCCACCGACGGGTGAATTCGAAATCGAATAAACCGCCATCCTTTCTCCAGCTTTGCCAACGCGGAATTGTGGGGGCGGAGGTGCCTTCGCCTCAGGCGTGGCAGCCGCGTCCGGTAGCAGCTTTACCTGAGCCGCAGTGGTTACGCTCGAAGGTGGCGCCGGCTTTGGCGCAGTTGGAACGGTTGAGGGTGGTGTAACAGGTGGCTGTGCCGCAACAGCGGGAGGTGGCACAACGGCTGGCTGTGCCGCAGCAGCGGGAGGTGGCGTTACGGGGGGCGCAGCAGGGCCCGCTTCAGGTGGCTTTGATGGTTTTGGAGCAATACTTGCCAGTGGAGTTTTCGGCTGCGGAAGGCCGGGCTTAAAACCCATTACTAAGGTAAGCCGGTCCAGGTCCGCATCCACGCGGGCAATTTCGTGATACTCCAATTGATGTTCAATCTGGAGGTTTCTTAGACCAGCAGTTATAAACGCTCCCCCCGGCACGAAACCAATCAGAGACAAGGCAAAATTTGCGATTGCGTCCTCCGGGTGCGGCTCCTGAAGCTCTTCAGGGAAAACCATCCCCGTCCCATAATACGGGGGCGCCGAAGAAATCGTCGGCCCGTCGTATTGCGCTTTGATATTCTGTGTCCCACTTGGATCAACGAATGACACTGGATTCGATCCATACGCGACAAACACATTCAGCCCGCCCTGCAGTCCTTTCGGATCAACACTTAGCCAACGCGCGACCGACGGCGCGTAATACCGCGCAACGTGATAACTCAACCCACTCTCCTCATCCCGCTCCATACCTGTATACCGGTATCGCTTCGGCGGCGCTTCGATTCCGCTCTTCATTGCGCGATAGGCGGTCGTGCCATACGGGTGATATTCCTCGTATGAAATAATTTCTGATTGATCATCGAGTTCGAGACAGGCAGAGCCGAGATGATTGACGTATTGATAACGGAAAAGTGTTTGCGGTGACGAAGTGTCGCTCGCTGTAATGACGTCGTCCACGAGCAGAACTCGCTGCTCGCCGGCGAACAGGTGATGCGATTCGATCTCCTCCACCGGAGCTGCTGAATTCGCAGCACTGTAGCGACGGTACAGTTCGTATCCGCCCAGATAGATCCGCTCCCAATATCCATTAGAGTTGTTTTGCTTCTCGATGCGCTTGCGAGTGCGCTGCCTGCTTGCGTCATATTGATAAAACGCAATTCCGCCGCCGCCGAGATCGATGCTTGCGATCATGTCGCGATGATCCCAGCGCATGTTGAAACGCGGATCCGTGCGCATGAGATTGAGCATGTTGCCGTGCGTGTCGTGGAGGTAAGTAGTCGCCTCGTTCCGGTCGCCTCCATCCCATGTTTGCCACAAACGATTGCTAGCGGGCTGTGCCGAATCGTCAAAAGCATAGGCGTAGTCGCGCGTCCAACTACCTGTCACTGCCTGGTGATGTACTTGCTCGATGTTGCCGACACGGTCGTAACGGAAGGTCTGCGTGTAGTTTCGAAACGCATCGGGCGCAACACATGGAAAGAGATCCATTAGAGAACCCGACTCGATGTTAGCGGGGGCTTCATCCGTGGCGCCGTTCTCTCTGCCACTAGCCCTTACGAGGCGATACAGCGCATCGTATTCGTAGCGGTTGATCGGCTTCACTTTCTGGTTCTGAAAAAACACCTCCTTGAAAGCCGAATCCTCAATCTCAGTGATGTTGCCGGCCGGATCGTACGTATAACGCAGATCCTGGAGAACATGCCCGTTCACAAACGCTGAGCTGGTTCCGGCGCCGCAGGTATCATCCCGATCTCGCTCCGTATGCCGATTGACGAGGCGGAACGTCTCCGGATCGTAGGTGTTCATTGTGACCGTACCATTGCCGAGCGCGAGATAAATCGTTTGGCCTTTTTCGTTATAACGAATCTCCCGGATCGCGGTTGTCGTTTTGGTTTGTGGTCCAATTTCGATACTCGTAGCTTTCCTTAACAAACGCGTCGTCAACAACTCGCTCGTCAGCAGGCCTCGCTCGTTATACCGGGGTTCATACTTCGAAACCGGGCTATCCAGATCGCTGCGGTGCCAGTTGTAAAGTCGCGTCATGCGATTGAGCGCGTCGAATTCAGTGATCTGAGCGAAGGTCTCGGTCTCCAGCTTCCCTTCTCTCGTTGCATTAGTGCCCTGCCAGTCGATGAACGAGACAGTCGGAGTGCTGTTGAGCCGTCGTCGAACCTCAGTTACGTTGCCTTTGAAGTCTCTGCGGACGGTTTCAACACGACCACTGGGATCGTAGTGACGGATCAGTTGGCCGATAAGATTGGACGACTTGTCAGTAGCGAATTGAGGGTTATCAGCTCCGTCAGAGGTTTTGGTGTCACTGTATTCGAAGCGCTCGCCCATCCGCCGGGCGCCATCATCGATACTAAGCCATGTAGCTACCGGACGATGAAGCGCGTCGTAGTCTGTTACGTAAAGGCGTCGCTCATCGACAAGGGTGTTATTTTGCTCCTGTCGTTGATTGAAATCCCAGGCCAGCATAGGCTTGCCGGCTGCGTCCATGAGCATCCAGCGATCGCCGCCATCCATGCTGTGTTGGAAGAGCAGATTGCCGGCGATGTCGTAGCACGGAACAAAATTACTGGCGGGATCGGATACCTGATCGTTCGGTACCGGCGGGGTGATGTACTGCATTACAAGGTTGCCGCGCGCGTCGCGTCTCCAGAGCGGCTTGCCTTCAGCATCGAGCTTCGTGAACGTCAGGTAACGGTCATCACGATAATGGTTGCCGCCAAAAACGTGTGGACCATTGGCGTCTTCTACGCGGTTATGCGCAATCGAGATCACTTCGCGGCCGAGGCTGTCGAGGATCGTGAGAGCCGGGGTGCCGGCGTGCTGGGCGGCAAGCCACGCCGTACGCTGAGCGGAAGTGACACTTAATTCATTCGTGATCGCATCTCGAGGTAATGCTTGTTCAGGGGCGAGCGGATTGCGCTCGCTGTACCAACGACTTTCCATAACCGTGTCGTTCTGATCAAAACTCTTCACATGCCAGGGCGAGTATTCGACGCGGCTGAAAGTTCCATCAGGCATTTCGGTGCGCACCAACCTCCCGGCAGCGTCGTAGTACATGAGCGACGTAACGCCGGCTTCTTCATGCTCGTCGCCTTCTGCGCAACAACTCGCACGCGCACTGAAGTACGGCTCATACTGTTTGACAGGGTTCCCTTTGTTGTTGAGCACCGTCTTACCGCTGACGATCCAGCGCAAATTGCCACCAGCGGTTTCCGGCTCGGCCTGACTACGCTTCATCAGTACGGCGCCCATGCCGTCCGAACATTCGAAGGCGATTTGCAGCGGGCTGGTTGCGGCAGGATTAGTTAGCCGTAGCTTCTTAACATCGGCGACGTGCTGCTCGCGCACGACGGCGCAGGCTCCTGGTGGGCGGGAGACCCAGACAGTTTTGCCATTCTCGATCTTTTCACCGAAGTGATACATGAATCGGCTTGTGGCATTACCGAGCATGACACTGAAACGGCTATGCGCTTGATCTGCTGTTAGCGGTTGCAGGTCGAAGTGGTCCAGGACCTCGTTGAGACTCGGGTTAGCGAACTCGTCTGTATAACCGTCAAGATTGTCGGCTTCGTCGCCTTTCCCTTTGTCCGCGATCGCCACCACCATCCCGAGTGCATCGAAGCAAGCTTCCGTCCGATTGCCGTTGACGTCTTCGATCTCGGCCGGCGCCAGCACGCGATAATCGAATCGTGAGCCGCGCGCTTGATCCGCAAATACTCCGGTCCGATTTCCGAGGGCGTCGGTGCTGGCCTGAATGAACAGGTCGTATTTACCGTCGTACTCCAACGTCGTGATGTTGCCGAAAGGATCGGTGTAGCGCTCGGGTAAATAGAAATGTTGATCGGCATCATCAGAGAACCCGGCAACACCCGATCGCATCCACCACTGGTCCACACCCTCCGGTCCCAGTAACTGCGTGCCCGGCCAATAGCCACTTGTATTCGGTGTGTCGATGGCCGTCTGCACTTGATTGTCAAATTTGTTACCTAACACAGCCTGGAGCAGGGGCTTGGTGACCGCGAGCTTGTATTGTTCGTAGGTCAGACCGAGATGGTTTAGTTGGCCGCTACCGAGTGGAGTCTTGAGATCTTCACTGAAGAAGAGCGTAAGAACATGCTCGATCTTTCGTTTTTCAACCGACGGGTCAGGCCCAGCCGCCGGCAGTTCCTGGTATTCAATATTATTGACGGGTTTAATACCTTGATCCGGAAGCGTGTCGCTCCAGTGGTATTTTTGAAGTTCTGATAAATCGAAATAAAACCCTCGCGCCGGAGTCACGCCTGTGATTTCGCAGGTCTGCACCTCGCAAGACAAGCGCAAACGGTAATGCTGTATGACTGCTGAACCTGTTTTCGGTTCAATAGCATCGCCGGTATATCGTGTCTCGGTGTAGACAACGTGTTGCTCGCGCTGGACGTCACGAATCAGACTCAGGTGCTCGGTAAGATCAGCGTCGGCAAATAACTTCGCGCGCTTGTAACCCACCGCAATTGACTGCTGAACATTTCCGTACTCGTCAAACGACAAGTTGAGCGTGTGCGTCACGCGAGGATCAGGTTCAAGCGATGGTATCTCCTTGGGATCGGCTGGAAACGTAACCGGACGCAGATCGAGTTCGTAGTTGTAAGTCAGTGCCTCGCTCTCGGTCACAAGGAAAACCGCATGCTGGTTTTCACCTTTTGGTTGCACTCGCCGAATGTGGCAGTTGTGGGCGCCCGCTGAGAAGAGTCGCACCGGAATCTGATGGCCCACTTCCAGTCGGTCGACGTCGAGTTCATAAACTTCTGTTCGCAGTGTAATGCCCTTGCAGGCACGCAGCGCTTCGCGCCATTCATCAGCATTGAGATCCTGTGATTCAAGATCGGGATCCGACAACGCTTTCTCATTGAAGCCCGCCAGTAGCGCTGAATGGTTTGGCAACGCTGCCAGCGAATTCGGAAAGTATTCCGTTGGCAGTTGTGTCAGGGTGGGCCGGCCATCCCGCGCCGCGCCGGTGTGGAACCACGTGATGGTTTTAATCGGCGGCTGATAGAGCGTGTGGTCATCCGTTATGTAAGGACTCGTAATGTTTCCCTTTAGGAACTTGCCATAGCTCTCGGTGTCAACCTGCTCGACACGACCGAAGCCACGGAACTCACGTTCAACGCCGTCGAAGTACCCATGATGATAACTGTAGGTGGTCGAGAATTCTGTGTCGCGCCATTTGTCGGTTATCGTCACTCGCTCGACACAGTGCACCGGAAACGGCAGCTTCGTGATCCACGGTCGTCCCGCATACTTATCCGCCAGATAGAACTTTGTGGATGGCGCATAATCCACCGTCGTCTCAGCGCCGAGATTATTGACAGTTTTTATGAGTAGATGCGGCTTCTGTCCGCCCATAAGGTCGATGTAGCGCAACGGCCGGCGCACGTCAGCGGGCAACGACGAAGACCACACCAGGCAGGCAGTCCCGTTGCCGAGTAAGTCGGCCGTCATTACCGAAGAGAGATTGTCAGTGCGCGGGAAATTGTTGAGCTTGCGAGCGGGACTCCAACTGTTGCCGCAACGATTGAAATACAAGTACACGCCGTCACGGCCCAGGTAGATGATGTCTATTGTCCCGGAGCCGTCGATGTCCGCCAGGCGTATGCGCCTCTGGTCAAACTGCTCGAACCACGGCGCGTGGTCCATCGTCACCTTCGCGCCAAAGCGGCCATATCCCAGATTGGGCCAGTAACACACTTCACCATTACGAATGCGAACCAGATCGGAAAGACCGTCGCCAGAAAGATCCGAGAGATAAATAGACTGTGTGCTATCGGCGAGCACCAGACGTGGGCCCATTTCTTCGTCGAGTGTCTGGCGTACTTTCTCGGCCGCGCCAAATCCCTGTTCCCCCAGCGATACATACCACGTGAGAACATCGTTGTCGGTGATGAGAACGTCGGCCTGGCCATCGCCCGTCAGATCTACAAACTTGAGATTGGGATCGTTCCAGTCAATGTTTGGCAGACACGTAAACGATCTAAAAGTCTCCCAGTCGTCGTTGGTGGTGCGCTCAAAGAAGCCCGGTACTGGACCATCAAACTCCACCACATCCAACTGCCCGTCGCCTGCCAAATCAATGAGTTGCTGGCCGCCATTCAGGTTTGCCGAGCCCGGCATTGTGCGCAAACACTCGACAGGCGCGAAACGCGCGGCGACGTTTGGCTTATCACCGCTCCCCAACGCGGGCAAGGCGCTCAGATTCCGTTTATAAAACCATGCGCCTCCCTGCTCCGTTAATATTCCGGAAAGTCCCTCACCATCGAGATCCACCCACTGATAACGTGAGCCATCGAGACCGTACGGAAGGTTTTCAAGACTCTCCGCATCAATTTCCTGGACCTCCTCGTTGATGAGTGCTTCGGAATATGTAAACTCCAACGGCGGCAGAGATTTTTTCAAATATCCCCCACCTGCTTTGCGCTGGTAACCACTCTGAGTGACGGAGGCGATAAATGATCCAATAGGATGACCTTGTTTCGGGTCAGTCAGATCGCCGCGTAATTCGCGATAAACTAAGTTCGTCGATCTGACCAGACAGTCATCGCCGATTTCCTCTTCCGGGAAGTGATGGAACATCAGCACGCGCTGGCAGAGACGATAAGTGCGTACCTCGAAACCTGACCGGTACGTGGAAAAAGGATCATGCCGGCAGAGTTTCCACTGGTTCTTCGTCTTCCCATTCTGATCCGGTTCTTCGTTATCGTTCGGCTTCGGGTCATCCGGGTTGTGCTCGCCGTAATCAAAAACGACCTCGAATAGCCAGTCGGTTCGTTGCGACAGAACTTCATTCGAAGTGCGCGGAGTGCGGTTGCAGTACTTGATTCGTTTAATGTAACGCTGCGCTGAGCGGCTGCGATTCTTCTCGTTCGCAAGGTCCTCGACTGCGTCGGAGTTCTCGGTCTCGTATTCGTAGCTGATCGCGTTACCTTTATCGTCATAACTTTCACAGATCAGCCAACTGAACACATGTGTTGGATTGGAAGGGTCGGCAATGCGACTCTTCTCCGTCTTGCCGTACCAGGTAGTGACGTTATCTTTCGAGATCGATCGCCAGCAGACATCCGTGAGATCGGTCTGACTGGTCCATCGTTCAATCCGCGCAAACAGCCCCTCTATTCGCGGGCGATAACGACGAACGAGATAACCATCGACCGAAATTTCCTCGCGAACAAAATTGCCGTCGGCGATAACCCATTCACCGGTTGTCGCATCCTTCCTGAACTCGGGCACTAAGTCTTCAGAGCCGGAGAGAATAAAAACATCCGAGTCGTCCGTATCCTCGTAGCGCGGCAGACCTTTGTCAGTCTTACGAGTGATTGAAGGCAGTGAAAGGGTCCAACCAAAGCCGAAGGGTCCGTTGCCGGCGCCGGAGTCGTAAGTGAGGGAAAGTTGTGGACCAAATCCCGAGCGGCCCTGGCTGGTCATCAATGGCACAGACATCGAGCCCGTGCCGGTAACCGGATTGGCGGCAAACTTCTCGCCGATTCCTCTAATCGCACCTCCACCCTTCGGCAATGAGATTGATGGAGGAGCAATCAGGCCAGGATCACGGGATTCAGTTTTTCACGCTTCCGGCTCCTGCCTCCTGGTCGATGGTCCTCGATTGTTCGGCATGGATAGTTAAGAACGCATTGCCTCTTCGTGAATGAAATGTGTAAGACCGTTTGGACAGTCCTCAGGTCCCGTTAGATTAGAGTGAAGTTTCCGGCGGAAATTTGGGCAACACACGTATCACGTTTTTGTGAGGATGAGACGAGTTGCGGACTTTTTCGTTATCCGGCCTTCGCTCCAACTGAGTTCGGCAGTGCCAAGAAATTCGTTTCCGACTTTAGCATGGAGTTGTTGTTAGTCATAGCTTTTGCACATCAAATGAGTCTGCTCATTTAAAGAGGATCTAGCGTCCGACTCAACTGCCTGCTGCTCCGACAATTTTCGGAGCCTGGCACTAACAAACACCTATACTGCTGTTTAAGTTCAAATAAGGTTTCACACTCAGAGATGAGGGAGTTACCTTGTGCTACTTCCTGCGACGTAGCTTGTTTGACGGCTGAAACGTCGATAAATACCTCTTGGTAGCATATCTTTCGGACGGCTGCTTTGTTGAATTTAGGTCAATAAATGGGAACTTGTAGTAGTTAGTGGAACTAACTAAAACGCATTCGCAATGCGAAGATCACTGCCCGTGCTGCACCACAGATGCAAGACACCACGAAGTTTGCCGTACCCCCTGAGTCATCGGTGACAATAGGACTGCCGATCCAATGCCGTTAAGCTTGGAGATGCTGAGCCAATTACCGCGAAGTTCTTGTTGTAAACTTGCTGTAATCTTCTCTGCGCTATATGCGCGCCGGAGTGCGTTATGTTCTGCTCAAACGACTGTATTCCCGCGGAAACAACAGGTATAGCGGACCGAACTCGAGTTAGCTGAACATCAACGCTTGAAAGAGGCCAAAGACTAGTTGGTTCACGGATTCCAGCCGCATCTACATTAGCTTCTGGGTAGTGAAACGACCTGTTGTTTCGAACACCGATACATTGACACCTTCCCGAAAAGACCGATAGCTAAAGTACGTCGCAAGGTGTGTGAGTGAACGACGTAGGCAGTGATGTTAATTTCATTCAACATCACGGGTGTGCAGCCGACAACGCCTGTAAGAGGAATACAGAATAAATGTCACAGGCCAACAGCGTACTATGCTGCTGGCCAAGCACCTGTATGGGGTCAAATGTTTAAGCGCGTATTGACATTCAACGGGCTCAGGGATAGATTCATTTCGCTAACTGCTTAAACGTCGGTACTCCTTCCGGAACTCATCGGGGAGGAGCCTAACCTCGCCATCTAGGTAACGAAGTTTATAGGTGAGTCGCTACATTAAATCCCACTTTGAGGCGGACAAATGAATAAATCTCAACGTGCTCAGCCATTCTCAATTGAACCTGAATCACTACATCTTGGGGAACTGGCACTCATTCAAATGGTCTTCGCGGAATCGGAGCGTCGGGCCATCCGTGTTACTCCGCTCGAAGTTATCCAGATCGAGCCGTGCGAAGACAACGACAGCAGCGCGATAATCCATCCAGGCTCAATTGTAGTAGTGCTCGCCAAACATGGAGGCGATTGGATGCAAAGGATTCGCCGAAACCCTGCGGGAGACACGGTTGCCATTGAGAAACTTCTCCTCGAACTGAAACCCGGATTCGAGCACCGAGAACGTATGAACCTAGATGTCGCCGTTAGGGCGGCGATCACTTCATCAGTAC
>Ga0105248_10001242_pt1 | contig 28511 bp, 25 predicted proteins | sample KBSS34metaG_FD_81524 | JGI IMG/M metagenome (GOLD analysis project Ga0105248, IMG submission 81524) | Switchgrass rhizosphere microbial communities from Kellogg Biological Station, Michigan, USA - KBS S3-4 metaG | ecosystem: Host-associated > Plants > Roots > Rhizosphere > Soil | place... | reverse complement strand
GGCAGGGTCTGGGATACTCGCGCGGCCGCTCGATAATGATCACGGGCGGCTGATGAGGGGGTGGGGGTGGGGGCAAAAATTCGGCTAGTTCACGCTGGGGCAGATGGCCGGCGGGAATGTGTCTGCCATCTTGAGATCTGACTAAAACGTCTCCGTTGTAGGAGAGCTCAATTTTAGTCAGCGCGCAATCCTCGTTTTTAATAGATTGACGTACAAGTGAGGCGAATTCTCTCGGGTTCATGTGGTCGCAGTCTTCGCGCAAGGTGGCAGCGGCGTTACCGGCATGTCCTTCGCGCAATTCCGCACCTACTATCTGAGCGTCGCGTCTGATGAAGAAGCCTTCGTCCATTGCAAATTTCCTCTTGTGGGGCAGGGGTTTATGCCATTCACTTTGCGGGGTAATTGTTAAACGACGGTGAAAGTGCAAGACTGTGACTTTGGCAAAAAGCAGCGTACAATTTTTAGACCAGGTTTGATTTGACGGGATACTAATGGCCAAAATACTTTTAGCCGAAGACGACGCTACCTTTGCTGAAATGGTGCGGGACTGGCTCGAGCGCGACCATCATGTAGTGGAAATTTGCCACAACGGCAGTGAGGGGCTTGAGCGCGTCAAGCTTTACGGTTATGACGCCCTGATACTGGACTGGCAGATGCCGGGCCTGTCTGGGGTGGAATTGCTCAAAGCCTATCGCGAACTGGGCGGCATTGCCCCAGTGCTTATGCTCACCGGCCTCGACAGCGTGGCCAGTAAGATGACCGGTCTGGATGGTGGCGCCGATGACTATCTCACCAAACCCTGCGATTTGCGTGAGTTGAGCGCCAGGCTCAGGGCTCTTTTGCGCAGACCGTCGCATTTTCAGGGCACGATTTTAACTGCCGCGCATTTGACCCTTAACCCCGATTCCTTTGCCGTCACAGTCGACGGTAAAGCTGTTGAGCTGATGCCAAAAGAGTTTGCTCTGCTGGAATTTTTTATGCGCAATCCCAATCGTGTCTTCAATCAAGAAGCTATTCTCGCTCATGTTTGGAAGGCTGAAAGTGAAGTGGGACCTGAGACCGTGCGTGTCTGGGTGAAAAGACTGCGCAAAAAAATAGACATAGATCCGGAAAATTCTGTGATTCAATCAATCTATGGAATGGGATATAAACTTGTGGATGAGAGCAAATCTTCTTAACTCAGGTCCTGCATAGTTCAAGCAGCAAATGTCACCGTAAATGTAGTGCCGCTCTTACCATCCGACTTCACCGTCAGAATGCCGCCATGGCTTTCAACTAATATCTTAGCTATAGCCAGGCCCAGGCCTATGCCACCACGAGAAGTGGCGTCAGAAGCGCTCACCTGTTCAAATTTATTGAAAATGCGTTTTTGATCGTCGGCTTTTATACCGGGACCCTGGTCGGAAACGCTGATAGTGACTTTATTGTTGATGATTTGAGAATTGATTGTGATAAAGCTTGCCGGGGGCGAATACTTGATTGCGTTGCTCAACAAATTTACAAGCACCTGCACGATGCGACCTTGATCCGCTGTCACCGGGAGATCTGAGCCGGTCAATTTGAATTCGATATTTTTTTGCTCAGCCAGACTTTTGACGATGTCGGTAGCCTTGCTTATCACCACGCTGGTGCTCGTGTCTTCCAGATCGAGCCTGAGCTGACCGCTTTCGGCCTTTTCCAGATCAAGCATGTCTTTAATCAGGCGTATGACCAGCGCTACACTTTCTTCGGTGGCTTGCAGTTTGACTTTGCCTTTATCGTTTAGCTCCCCATACACGGAGGAATCGAGCAGATTGAGAAAGGCCTGCACAGAGCTTAAAGGTGTGCGTATGTCGTGGGTAATCATATTGAGAAAGTCCTGTCTCAATTTCTCCAGATGACGACGCTCGGTAATATCGTGCACGACACAAATAAAGTTTTCCTCGTCTTTGGACCAGGTGACAGTCCACTGCACATCTACAATTTGACCAGTGCCTGTACGCACGCGGTTCTCCATAGTTTTGGTCGTGCCTGTCTGTCGTATTTCTTCCAGCATGCGCCAGGTTTTTTCGAAGTCTTCCTCCACGACGATATCAGCCAGACGTCTGCCTGGAACGTCACTTTCGTCGCAGTGCCAGATAGTCTGCACGGCCGAGCTGGCCGTGACGAATGTGCCTTTTTCGTCAATCGAACAAATAATGTCGGCGGCATTGTCGAGGACGGCGCGCTCCTTGGTGCGTGCCTGAGCCAGAGATGAAGACATAGTCAAAAGTGCGCGTTGCAATTCGGTCAGTTCGTCGTTGCCGCCCAATTTTTCCAGGATCGGTCTGTCCACCGCCATTGCTTCGGCGTTGGCTATTAGTGTGCGCAGTCGTCTGTTTGTCCTGGCGTTGAAATAGAGACAGAGGAAAACGGCAACAGCGATATTGACCACGAGAAAAATAACTATTAAAAGTTTGGTACGAGCCTGGTCTATAAGTTGTGTGCTCGGCACCAGTGAGTCGGTGGCCTGGGCGTAGTCGGCCGCTTCTTCGCCGCTTAGATAAATGCCGCTGATGATCGTTTTTAAGCGACTGTAGGCAACCAGGATGGCAGCCGGATTGTCCTCGGCTAAAATCTTGACATCGTGCATCTGGTCTTGACCTTCCAGCCAGCGCTTGTTGACGGTGTTGACGTAGGACTGAAGGGTGGGATTGTCCCTGGTCAAATCGCGCAGACGGTCAAATTCGTGCGGTATGTTGAGGCTGGCGTGCCGCAGGCCGTGCTGGCCTTTGCCTCGCTTGCCCTCGGTCGAAGACAACATTATGCCGGCCGCTTCGGCCATCATATAGCGTGAGATGCGATTGAAGGACATGGCTACCTGGCGAGCCTTCTCTTCCCTTTCCACTTCTCTCTGGCTCTGCTGCATCACGGCCAGGAGCACGAGCGTAAAAACGATCTCTAGAGCCAGGGGCACCAGGACCAGGATAAATCCTTGTTGGGATAGTTTTATCCGCATATTGTGGGAGGGGGCTCCTTGGAGTCCCCTATTGTCTCAGAACCCCCAAATTTAGGGGAAGAATCCGGCCACGTTTTTGTTGAGTTGCTCGACGGCTGTTACGACCGCCCCTTTGCCCGCTGCCGGTGAGTTTTGCGCCAGGGTGAAGTCTTCGCCTGCCACGCTCCCCAGTGGCGAAGACCCAGTCAGGGCCGAAATATGCACCTCGTCGGCAAATTGCGGATCGACCATGGTTGGGGCCAGTAGCTGCGTGTTGAGCTTGGTTTTGTACTGGAAATTGCCCCTTACCTTGACCGGCACATTGGCGGCGACATTGACCGAACCACCCCAGAAGACCGAGTTGTCAATTTGAAGTTTGCCGTTGCCGTTATAGGACAGGCAATTGTTTGCCAGTCCTTGATAATTGCCGTCGGTCATGAAAGACGTGATTTTGTTGACCATAAACTGGGCGCTGGACCCAGCGGCCGGGTTTACCGCGATGTTTGTGCCGGAGGCATTGAGGAATAAACAGCCGAGCACATGTGTTTGGCCGGCACTGGCGCTGCTCGCAATGGCGTTGCCCAGGCCGGGACCGAAGGCGCAATTATTCATGTACATTCTTGAGGCGGCATTGTTGTCCGAGACAATCAGACCGGAGTTGCCCCGAGAATAATTGTCGAAAAACCAGCAGCCGTCAAAAACCGTGGTCTGGCTGTTGTTGAGCGAGGCATATTCCTGGGCGCAAATAGTCGTGTTGTAAATGTCCATATTTTGATAGCGGTTGTTGCTGCCCGTGAATTGCAACCCTATCCCGGGGATATGACCGGGATTGACCGGTGGACCGTTGACGTTTTGAATGGCGACATTGTTTAGAACGTTGCCGTTGCCGGACACCGATAATCCCTGAAACTGGCAATCTGAAAATTTGATGCCACCACGGACGTCGCCATTGATTTTTATATAAGATCCGCTCAGATATACACCGACAGCCTGATTTTGGCCGCCCTGACCATTTTGTCCGGAAAAGGTGACTGTGCCATTGTGATTTTTTTCGTTGCTCGATGCAATTACAATTGGATTACCTGATGTGCCGCTGACTGAAATTTGCATACCACTGCCGTATGTCAGTCCGGATGTGCCGCCGTCCATGATCACACGGTCTCCCGGCAGCAGCGGGCTGACGCCAAATTGCAAACTGGGTATATGCGTGTAGGCAGTTTTCCAACTTAAGCCGTCGCTGTTATCGCCATTTGGCGACACGAAATAATTGCGCGCGTGGGCTGGTGCGGCACTAAAGAAGAGAGCCGCGAACAGGGCTGTGAATGCGCCCAACGCCTTGGGTGACAGGGGGATTGTCGACATGTATGTTCCTCATGGTTTTAAAATTTTCTTGGTGTACTCATGTCTGATTGCTCGAACGTCAAAGGTGACTATAAGTGCCGGCCGTGAAATGTTCGTGCGCTCACCGTGAACTGTTCGTGATTGTGCCGTGAGATCTGCGTGAAATCACGTGACAATGTGATTTTTTGAGTTATGCTTTGGCCATGAAGAAGCGTCACACAAGAGGCATTTTACGCAGGCAAAGAGGCGCTGCCGTAATTTTGTTGTTTGTCATAGTGATAGTCGCTTTTGCCGCTACCTTAATAGGCGCATCTGAAATATTGCGTTACTGTCTCTATCGACAAAAGGCCATCGCCGCCGTCGAAGGAGCCAGTCTGGCGGCAGCTAATGATTTATCCTCTGTTGTTGTTGAAGATCCAACTTTTGGTTATATCGCGCTCAGTGATTATGCCCCCGAAGGGGCTGCTCTGTTAGCAGCCGACGGCGAGCCTTTGCCGGTGCATTCGATCAATACAATCGTGGGTACCGCCCGAGTTGATCTGCTCATAGCAAAACAGTTAAACAATCAAGAATTTATCCGTCTGGCGCAAATAGACGCGGCCAATGCCAGAGCCGCTTCCAGACGGCTGACCGATGCCTTAAAAGTAGCGCTGGGCGAGCGCGGTAAAACGACGACAATGCCTGACGGTTTAGACCCTTCCTTTATTGCCAGGGACAAACAGGGCAAAAAAGTTGACCCCAGGGACCGGGCGCGTAAAATGATCGCCGCCTATTTGCACAACTGCGGCATGGACGACAAATTGCAAATTGAATCAATTTCTCTATCTTTAGGATCGCTCAGAAATGGCGGCGGCACTGTCACACAATTGCCCAGCCCCCTTTCTCTGGCTGATATGCAGGGGCGCAAGCAAGCAGGCGGATGTTATACACCATTTCAAAACATGCCCGTAGGCGATCAAGATTTTGTATTCAGCGCAGTGGGCAAGCAATCTTCGCTTGTGCCCACAGCAGATTTTCAAAACGACGACGGCAAGGTGCCTTCGAGCATAGTCAAAGTGGCGGTCGTCTTTAAGATTGCCGATCAAAATGCCGCTAAATCCAAAGCAGCTCCTTCGACATTTTCTGCCATGAAAGTAGTTTCTTGCAGCCAACCCTTTTCACTGCAAGATAGAAGCAATGCCGGCACACTGGTTGTAGCCATGCCCGACGGGGCACCGCAAAGTTTGCGTTCACTGCAGGACTTTCTCAGCGACAGACATTTGAACAGTGAGCGTGTCAGTTTGTACCGCTCCGTCCGGGGCGATTATCCGGTAGACAGTGGTGCTCAGATTGTTGCAGCTTGCGATAGCAATGGCACTGTAGAAAGACCGACCCTGGCTGATGTTTTTGCCCGCGGCATTTATGACTGGGTGCGCACCGCCGGTTGTCGTCCTCGCATCGACGCAGTTGCCGCGGCGGTGGGCAACAGACTCGTGCCTACAGGTAGTGCCGCTTCACTCTTTTATTTGCGCATCAACAGCAAAGGCGATGTGGAAACTACAAACGGCCGGGCCAGTGAATTCACCAATCAGGTGGTGCAGGATTGTCAGGATTATGCTCTGGCCACTGCTGCCATCCCCAGTCAAAATCTCACCTGGTCACTTGCCTACCGCGATCAAGTGCGCAACATATCGCCGGCTACAGGCGGTAAGCATGCCGGACAGATGATGTCTTTGACCAGGGTTGATACGATGCCAGAGGGCGTCACAGCGGAAAATAAAATCTGTCGCAAGAGCTATTTACAGGGTGGTCTGGCTGTAGAATTTGTAATCTCTTCGCCGCAACTGGCTGGCGCTCTGTAACCCCCAAATTTTTTATTGGTAGTACTACCGTTAAATGACTAATATATTGGCCTTGCTCGTTGTGGCATTTCTTTCTGCCAATGCCGCTTTTGCCGCCGTCTCTGCCAATGAGATTGTGCTCAATGACAAAAGTCGCGCTAAAGATATAGATGTCCACGTTGTTTTCCCCACAGCCCCAGGGCGCTATCCGGTAATCGTTTTTTCGCATGGACTGGGTGGTTCCAAGGACGCTTATCGCGAGCTTACCAATTACTGGGCCGATGCCGGCTATGTGTGTGTACAACCGACCCACGACGACAGCATGCAAAAAATGCGACAAAAATTTGGTCGGCTATCAATAATGAAGACGCTGCATGCGGGTGACGATCCGCATTATTGGATCAGTCGGGTGGATGACATGGAAGCCGTCCTCAATAATCTCGATGTGGTTGAGAAAGCATTGCCGGCGGGTGTGGCTATCGACAGACAAAATATTGGTGTTGGTGGCCATAGTTTTGGCGCCTTCACCTCGATGGTGATGGCCGGGGCCAGACCTTATATCGACCCGTCCGAAAAAATTGCCGGGCACTCGGGTATGTGCGATCTGTCCGACAAAAGAGTGAAAGCCTTTTTACTCCTGTCTGCCCAGGGTGTATACGCCACTGGCCTGGGTTTACCCAACGACAAAGCCTGGCAAAACATGACACCGCCGGTGATGATAATGACCGGTACAAAAGATGGTGGCATGAAGGGGCAGGACTACCACTGGCGACTGGAGCCTTATATCTATGCTCCGCCTGGGCACAAATATCTTGTCCTGATTAACGGTGCCGAACACATGACTTTTGCCGGTAGAAATAGCAACGCCGCTGGTGGGCGGCCAAAGATGTTTGTGAACATGATGGAGCGGGGAGTGGAGCGTCGTAGTGACGTGCCAGGACTCTTCCCTTATGTGCAGGAGGCCAGTCTGCAATTTTGGAATGCCTATCTCAAGAATGACGCCGCCGCTGCCGCCAGTCTAGTTCATCATCAAGTGGCCGAGGAGAGCAAGGGCGTAGTGGAGCAGAAAGAGAAGTAGTGGACTCTACTGCACTAGAGCCTTACGAAAAGAGCCCGGTGCTTGACCGGTCTCGCGTTTGAATGCTTTGCGAAAGGCTGGCTCGGATTGATAACCGGTGCGAGAGGCTATTTCAGCAAGGTTCTCCGCGCCGTCGCGCAGGAGTTCTTGGGCCTTTTGCATGCGCCATGAGGTAACGTAATCGAGGGGGCTTGTGTCCATCAAAGCTGTGAACTTTGCCGCAAATGATGAACGCGACATGCTCACCGCATCCGCCAGTGATGCCACCGTCCACGGTGCAGCGGGTGTTTCGTGGATCAGACTCAGGGCCTTGCCGATTTGCGGATCGGCTATTGCTTTGAGCCAGCCTGTGCTCTTGGGACAATTCTTCACCTGACTTATGTGCGCGCGAATTGCCTGGACAAATAACAGGTCGGTCAGACGATTAACGACTATATCGCTGCCCGGGCGATCGCTTGCCGTTTCGGCGGCCAGGAAACTGAATGTTGTATGTAAGTATGGCTCAGATTGCAGGTCCTCGGCTTTGACATAAAGCAGTTTGGGCAGCGCGCTCAGTACCGGATGCGGATTTTTTCCTACAGTTTGAAATTCGAAGCAACCCATGATCAATGTTGTTTTAGTGCCGCCACCACCAAGAGTCAGCTGTTTGTTTTGGCCCTGGCAGTTTTTGCCTACATCTTCCAGATTGACCACCGGACTTCCGGCCGTGTCCTTGATTTCATAGCCCGTGGCCATCAGTGAGAGCATCAGATCGCCCGGTCCCATGGAGATTGGTGTCTGGCCATTCACTTCCAGCAAGCAACCCCCTCGCACAACCATAATGAAGCCCGTATGTCCGGGATAGGCGCCCAGGCGCAGGCCCCAGGGAGCGCTAAACTCAGCCTGGCAGTAGATAGTACCGGTGAAGTGTACCGTGCTCAGCACGTCCGAAAGACAATCCATTACTCTGTAGGTGGCTCCGGTGATTGGACGATAGGATACAAATTATGGACGAAATGACATTGATCGTCCCAGCTCTAGCATTCTATCATGGGCGCAGCCAGGAAATGCAGCTATCTAATCCAGCTAATTCGTCAAATCATCGGGGAATCTCAAATGACTAAAATATTGCATATCGACTCTAGTAGCCGTTCTTCCACCTCGGTTACCAGGCAGCTCTCGGCCTACCTTGTAGAGGGATTGCTCAAGACGCAGCCCGAGGCCGTCGTCAAATATCGCGATCTTATAGAAGAGCATCTGCCCTTCGCCAGCGATCTGGGTATTGGCGCTATGTACACCCCGGCTGAGTTGAGAAGTGCTGACCAGGAAGAAGCCTACCGTTTTGTCGAAGGGCAGGCCAACGATGTGATTGATGCCGATGTCTATGTCTTCGGCGTGCCCATGTACAATTTCTCAGTGCCCGCAGTCTTTAAGGCATTTATTGATCTGGTAGTGGTGCCCGGTAAAACTTTTGCCTACGATGCTACTGGGCTGAAGCCCCTGTTGAAAAACAAGAAAGCCTATGTTGTCACCGCCAGCGGTAGCAACTACGATAGAGAGCCAATGAGCAAAATGGATTTCCTTGAACCTTATCTAAGGGCAATTTTTGGATTTCTCGGTGTCACCGACGTGACTTTTGTTAAAGCGCAGGGACATTCGGATGAAGAAGTGCAAGAATCGCTCAAGAAGGCCAAGCACTCCATAGATCAGATTTGTGCAGCACAGCCGGCATTAACTTTGGGTTGATCGCCGATCACCCGATCGGGTTCAATGGAAACTACTTCAATCCACCCCGGGGAGGATGACCTCGAGGTAACAATTAGGTCAAACTGAGGGAGTTCAAACTTCTAATGGTAGGGCCAAGATTGTGGTTGATTCGCCCGTAGTTAATTTATTTGATGATGAGGTGTGCGTCTGTGGCACATGCCTCGATTCGCAGGAAGCTATGTCTAACACCGCATCTGAGACTGCGGTTGAGTCCGCTGCCGATCCGAGTTCCAGGGAAGAGCGTTTGAGCGCCATGAAAGAATCGATTCTGGCGATGCAGTGGCTGCTGGTCGGTTTGAAAAATGAAGAGGTGCCGCACGCCTTTTTAAATGAAGAAAGGCTTGACGGTTATAGCCCGGCGCAGATGGCTAAGTTGGAAGAAGAATGGTTGCGCAGCGAAGGCATAGATAAGCGCTAAAGCAGTCCCCTGCTTGTGCTAAGCTTTCAGCGCTATGACTTTTCTTTCCAGCGTAATCATTGTCTGGCTGCTGATTTTTATTGCGGCTGTCTTTTTGCCCGGCGACAAAGTGCGGCGGATGCTGTCCTGGCTGATACCGGCAATAGTTTTGGCACTGCTCTTTTACTTTACTAATGTACTCGCGCCCTGGCAGCGTCTGTTGGCTACGTCACTTGGTTTGCTCTATGTGATCAAATCGAGCATATTGTTGCGCAAGCCTGAAAGTGAAGTTCATGCGTTCGCACCTTTGGGTCTTGTCCTCTATATGTCCCTCTGGCCGGGCATGGATCCCGCCCCGTTGCGTCGCCGCCAGGGCAAGGGTGTATCTGAGTCTGGGGTGCGCTTCGCCCGCGGTTTTATTTTTTGCGCCGGCGGCTTTTTGCTGGCTGTACTCGGTGCATTAGTCGTGCCTTCGTTCAGTACGACAGCCGCTGGTTTTTTGGGACTGACGGCTTTGATTTTAATGGTGCATTTCGGTTATGCCGACATGCTTACTTCACTACTGCGTCTTGCTGGTTGGAATGTGGGGCCATTGTTTGAAGAGCCGTTTAAGAGCACCTCCTTGTCCGACTTTTGGAGTCGTCGCTGGAATTTGGCCTTTGTGGAAATGGATCGCATTTTGTTTCTCAAGCCGCTCAGTAGGCGCTTTGGGGCCAGGACCGCTATTTTTCTAGTCTTTCTCGTCTCTGGTCTTTTGCATGATATCTGCATTAGTTATTCTGCCGGCGCCGGCTGGGGGTTGCCATTCTTGTATTTCGCCTTGCAGGGCGGTCTGGTCGCTTACGAGCGCCGGGCTGAGGTAGAGAAAAAATGGCCGCTATTGCTGCGGCGTATTTGGACCTGGCTCTGTTTACTGTTGCCGCTGCCTTTGCTCTTTACTGAATCTTTTCGAGCGGCCTTTATTTTGCCGCTCTGGCAGTTTGCTCACGCCGAGCTCGTCTCTCATTCATTGGCCTGGTATTTTGATTTGGCACTGTGGTGCGCCGCCGCTGGTAATTTTTGCACTATGGGTGCGGGATTGCAGGTGCCGCATCGACTGCACTGGCGCGAAGAGTTGGCCAAGTTGACAAATTTCAATCGCAAAATTTTTCTCAATTATGCAGCCTATGTGCTTTTGATGATAAATTCATTCGGCATCATGACTGTGGTTTTGCACGACGATCTTATGGCCGGCGGTCGCCCCGCCATTGCCCTGGCTATTTTGATGGGTGGTTTCTGGGGTCTGCGTGTGCTTGTGGATATGTTCTGGTTTAAGAACGAAGATTGGCCTAAGGGGCCGGAATTCATTATTGGACATACATGTCTGACGGCGCTCTTTGTGGCCTTGACTGCGACGTATTTAGGATTGGCGGTCTGGCATTTGTGCCGCTTATAGGCCCCTTTAGACTTCGATTTGTTCTTCTACAGCTTTGCGGTCGCTTAAAATGTCTCGGCCGTCGGCGGCTACTTTTAGGTGGCCGACAATTCTATTTCTGTAGGCCACAGGAACGGCCCAGCAAGACTCAGGTTCGCGAAATTCGGCCCCGTCCAGGACTTCCAATTCTTTTTGCACCTCTGTAAGCTGCGACTGCACCAGAGCCGGTACCTCCGGTTTCGCTTCCGTTAATCCGTGCAGTCCCTTGGGCAGGACGCTGCCGTCCTCGGGGCTGAAATGTAGCGCCAGAACTGCCGATTCTTCCAACATCAAGGAGCCTTTGATTTCGAATTCGCCGCGCGGAGAAGTTTTGGTCCAGACACTTCCCGGTTTGAGAAAGCGAATGCACTCGCGGGCGCTGGCCAGAGCTTTGATGGCATTGTCGGGCGTATTGAGTGCACGCCTGGCGGCCCGTTCTTCCTCAGAGAGCCGGGGCTTTTCCGGTTTAGGTTTTTCCTGTCCTTGCATGTCCTTACCTCCTGTTAGCTTAGTTCGGTGCTCATAAGTCCATGGGTTTTAAGCTTGGCGTAGAGCAATTGTCTATTGATTCCGAGAAGTCGTGCCGCTTCAGCCCTGTTCCCATTTGCTTCAGCCAGTGCCCTTTCCAGAAGACTTTTCTCCAGGGCATTCATCGCCGTGTAATAATCCAGTGCTGATGCGTCCGGGTTTTCGACGTTGTTTTCTTGGCCCTTGTCTGTGCCCGCTGTCCAGATCGTTTCTGAGTCTTGATTTACAGCGCGTATGTGCGCCGGTAAGTCATCCGCTTCCACAACGGCAGAGCGAACGACGGCGCTGAGGTGATAGACGAGGTTTTGCAATTCGCGCACATTGCCCGGCCAGTTGTAGTCGAGCATGAGCTTGGCGGCGCCACTGCTGAGTCGGATTTTGCGTTCCCCGCTTGCCTCCTCCAAAAACGTTTCGGCCAGGACAAGCACGTCGGCTCCGCGTTCACGCAAGGGCGGCAGTGTGATGGGCAGTACATTTAAGCGGAAATATAAATCTTCTCGGAATAACTTTTCTTTGACCAATTTGATCAAATCATATTGTGTTGTAGCGACGATGCGCGGTCTTTCGCCACCGTCTTCTTTTAATGCACGCATGAGCAGGGCCTGCTGCTTGGTGTTGAGGTCGCCTATTTCGTCGAGGATGACAGTGCCTCTCGCTCCGGGGCTGAGTGACTCAAAAGTCTCGTAGTCTTCCGGCACGGCCGTGCAGTCAATGACAGTCAGCGGAGATAATTTGTGGCGACTGTGCTTGTGTATGGCACGGGCCACCGTGTCTTTGCCGCTGCCGGTTTCGCCCCGAATCAGCACCGATGCTTCGCAGGCCGCAGCCAGACCAATAAGTTTGGTCAACTCACGCATGGCTCGTCCGAGATGTCCGCTACCTGTCGCCAGGCTCGCTGCGTCGGGGGTGTCGGCTGAAGTCGCTTTAGGCCGGGCCAGAGCCCTTTCTAAAACCGGTCGTAAATCATCAACCGCCACAGGCTTATTCAGGTGATCGACTGCTCCGAGCTGCATTGTTTCTATAATATGGTCGCTGCCTGCCAAACGTGTTGCCACTACTACTGGTGTATCTCTCGTTTGATTGTCGGCTTTGATTTGCGAGAGAGATGCCACCGCCCGGGCACAATCATCGGTGTCGATAAAAATCAGATCGACCGCGTTTTTGCTCAGTGCGTCAAAAGTATCGGCGGTGGAATCCGATGTCAGCGATTGATGGCCGAGTTTTTCCAGCACTTCGGTCAGGTAGCCGCTTGCGCCTGCTTGATCCTGCAAAATAAGCACTAGGGCCAAGGCTCAGCTGCCTCCTTTAAATACCGCTACAACTGCTCCTACTATGAGGGCAAAAGCCAACAGATAGTTCCATTGAAACTGTTCTTTAAGATAGAGAACGGAAAAACCGTTAAACACAATGAGGGTGATTACTTCTTGTATCACTTTTAGTTGTGCTGGTGAGAATTGCTCGTTGCCGATGCGATTGGCCGGCACTTGAAAGCAATATTCTAAAAAAGCTATGAGCCAGCTAATCAGGATGGCTTGCCAGATGGGTGAGCCTTTGAAGCGCAGATGGCCGTACCAGGCGAAGGTCATAAATATATTTGAAATGGTCAAGAGTGAAATTGCCAAAATTCCCTGCATTCAGGTAGTCCTCCAGTGGTTCTTGGGACATTATGGCTGGGGACCAGGGCAATTTAATGTGTGAATTACTGTCAGCGCTGTCTCAAAAGCTTACAGTCGTCTCTTCTGGCGCTGGTCTTTAGTTTGTCGCGATCAGTGCAAGGGTGCGAACATGGTCGCCGTGTCTTTATCCACGTGCGTGTCTGTCGCACGGCTGTTTACATTGGGTAAAGCCTGCCGCAGCGCTTTCATTTCAGCTTTGGAATAATTGCCGCCGGGTAAGTCGATTGTTCTCAAAGTGGAATTTTTGAGTATAGCCAGATCCTTAATGGAGATTGTCGCTCCCCTCAGATCAAGCTGATTCAGGCTCCGCATTTTATTGATTTGAGCCAGACCTTTGGCACTGATTATTGCTCCCTTCATGCCTAGAAATTTCAGATGCTGGAGATTGGCCAGTTGTACCAGATTTTCGTCACTCAACTGGGTACGGCTGACATCCAGCCAGAGCAATTTCTCGCATTGACCGATATAAACGAAAGTCTCGGGTTTTAGTTGATTATATGAAACATTCAGGTCTTCGAGGTTTTTGAGCGTGGGTAAATCTTTGCAGCATTCTCCTGTAATCATGTTTTCACCCATGTCGAGTGATTGCAGGTTTGTAAGAGTTTTGAGTGAGCCGATCTGTTTGTCGTTCAGTTCTGAGCCGCATATTTCCAGGCGACGCAGGCCGGTCAGACGCTTGATGTGAGGCAATAGTTTATCTACTTCCACCATAGCGCTCACCGCTGTAAGGGGAAGGCATTGGATGGTGTCGGGCGGCACCTGATCGAGGACTTCGGGATGTGATACAAGCTCGTATGAAGGATATAGATAGACCATTGTGTGTTTGCCTGCGGGCACAGTGACAGTGCCTTTGGCCGGTCCGATAAAACCTTTGGCATTTTTTACCATAGCGCTGTGCAAGAGTAGATCTCGTTCATTGGCATTTTCCAGCTTATAAATTAAACCGAGCGAAAATTTGTCGGGAAAGAAAAGTTTTCGCTGCGTTGTTTTTTGACTGATTGTGGAGGGGGCTGCGGAACAAATATCTGTGCCTGTTACTGCAGCGCCAAGCAGGCAAAATAGAGCACCATATATAGTGCCGACCCTAATTTTTCTTTTGCCATTTTTCGCCACTAGCAATATCTCATTCGCCTCGTTCAATGTAAGGTTTCGAATATCGTAGCCTATCGGTTTATAGTCTGGCGCAAAATTAAAGGGACGTCCAGAGTCGCTTCCCACCTAATTTTGGCCATTGCCGAGTCTTTCTAAGAGTCCGGAGACACTTTTCAGGCTTGTCAACCGCCATGCCGGTGCCATTGGTAAAGATCATGTTGCATTTAATATGACCGGCACAATAAAGCCATGAATTTAGCCCCATAATGACCTGATTGGCGTCCCGTTAAGTAGGTAGGTGAGGAATGACTCATGCCGCAGGATGCCTCTGGCAAAGAAAGCAACAGCAAACAAACAGGCGCGAGCGAGTCTTACGGCGATTCTTATAATGTCGTCGTCGCCGCCGCCGCCGCGGTAAAAATTGGCGAGGCGATAACGGGCGAATATACCGCTCTGGATGAGCTTCACAAGCGCCAGGATGCTTCAATTTTCGGCAATAACATTGAGATGGGCGCCTTCAAAACAAGCGGCGGTGCCGTTGTCCACGCATTTGGCGAGGCCGACCTGATGGTTTGCAACGAAGGCAAGGCCTTTGGTCGAGGCCATGCCAAGATTGCCTGCAGTCATCAATCGATGGTTGTTGCTACCGACCATGCAAAAGTTACTGCCAGCGGGACATCTTCGGTCCTGGCCTTTGGCGACTCCAAGGTTTATGCCAGTGAAGACGCCACAGTCATGGCTCTGGACGGCACCGAGGTCTACGCCTCTGGGCGTGTGCGTGTGCGTGCTTTTGGCTACTGTACTGTCTATGCGTCCGGCGACAGTCAGGTGGAGGTGGCGAAAGCTTCGGATTGCACCGTCTATCTCTACGGCAACGCCGTCATGCACACCAAATAAGGCACCTAATAAGCCGGATCCTGTTCCTCGTATTCGCGCTAGACTTTTGTAGTGGGGATAAAAGAGGCAATAGTGGTGAATCGGATAAAAAACGGTCGTGCGCGCTTTGTAATTGCCCGTCCTCTGATTGGGGTGTTTTTTGTACTTTTAAGCTTGCCTCTGACTATTTCTTTTGCTGCACCTCCGGCCCGGGCCCAGAATCAATCAGCGAACTTGCCCTGGACAGGCACCTGGGGGGCCAGTCCAGCCTTTCCCGTCGGCCAGGAAATAAACAACCAGACTATTCGTCAGTTTGTCCGTGTTAGCCTGGGCGGCACTAGAGTGCGCGTACGCTTCACTAATGAAACCGGCACTCAGCCACTCGTCATAGGCAGTGCTCGCGTGGCTCTGGCGGACACTGCAAAAGATAAAGCCGGTGCGATTAAAAAAGAGAGCGATCACAAGCTGACCTTCGCCGGACAAGACTCGATTACCGTGCCGCCCGGCGCTCCTGTGGTAAGCGATCCGGTTGATATGGACCTGCAGGATTTTTCCACACTGGCTATCAGTATGTTTGTGCCGCGCTGGACAGGACCGGCCGTGGTCCATCCTCTTGCTGTGCAAACCGCCTATATCTCAACGACGGGCGATTTCACCGCTGATGAAAAAATCGCCGTCACATCAATGACTAAATTTCGTTTTTTCCTCAGTGGTGTGGATGTGGTGCCCCGTGGAAGTAACCTCGCAACCATCGTCACTTTTGGCGATTCAATTACCGACGGCTACGGCGCTACCGTCGACACTGACAGAAGATGGCCCGATAGACTGGCCGAGCGCTTGAATGACCCCACCAACAAAAATGCTAAGAAGGGCGTCGGTTATGCCGTGGTCAATGCCGGCATCAGCGGCAATCGCCTTTTGCATGATTTGCCGCCGGCCATGTTTGGTCCCAGTGCTCTGGCTCGTTTTGATCGCGACGTATTGTCCGTGCCCGGAGTCAGTCATGTGATTATTTTGGAGGGTATAAACGACATCGGTCAGCCGACTTCAATGTCACTTTCCGATCAGGCAGTCACCGTCGAGCAACTACAAGCGGCCTGGGGACAGCTTATAGACAGGGCCCATGGTCGTGGTGTGAAAGTTATCGGCGGCACCTTGCTGCCTTATCAAGGCACCACATTTCCCGGTTATTGGACAGCCGCCGGAGAAACGCAAAGACAGAGTTTCAATACGTGGATACGTGAGAACAAGGCCCTTGATGGTGTAATAGATTTTGACGGCGCCATGCGGGATCCTGCAAAGCCCACCTTCTTGAAGGCGGATCTTGATTGCGGAGATCATCTGCATCCGAACGACGCCGGCTATAAAGTCATGGCCGATGCGATTGATCTGCGTCTTTTTTCTACGCGGTAATTTTTTATGATGAAAAAATTCCTTAGCGCTTTTGCCCTGACTGCTTGTTGCAGCACAACGCATGCAAGCGCTGCTACAACCGAAAAAGCGGTGAAGTTGTATCAAACCCACTTCTTTCTCGGTAAGTGCGAAATGACTGTTGCCAGGGATGCATTTCGTCTGGATAATGCCGGAAATTTTAAATTTGTCGTGGTGGCAAAAGCTCCCGACTGGACCGTTAGTGTTTATCGCAACGACGACAAGACATACTTCAGCGAGAAGCTGGCCATCTTTGCCGATACTGGCGTAGTGTCGGAATATTTGGTTGCTCGAAAAGAACGTCTTATCGATCCCCGCGCACATATAAAATCTGAAATGAACCTCAGCGGATTTAAAATAGTGCGTATGACCGCCTCAAGGCAGACAATCAAGTATCTGCCTCTGGACCGAGCCCTAAATGCGCCGCCTCAAGTCGAATCGATTGCTCACGGACTCTATAAGATGCCTACTAATGGTGGGCTGCCGATATCTTATAGCGCTACGGCGAACACCAAAGATTTCTTCGGCGCCGGCCAGGGTAAAGGCAGTCTGCAGGTCTATCTGGACACAACCAAGATTGAGACGGTCGAAGTGGCTCCTGCCTATTTTGAGGTGCCCAAGGGCTACAAAAAGGCGGTCTCAGTGCGGTCTGTCGTATCTGGAAAACACGCTGTCGAGCAAAGTGAAGATGCTCTTGAAACATTTGGCCGCGATGTTGAACAACCGAAAAAATAATAGTTGTCTTCAATCCACCAGGTATAGATGCGGCTTTTGACTGGATTGTTTTTTTGTCGATCCGCTTTTGCGGCGTTTACTTTTTTGGTCGTGGTAGCAGTCATGGTGGCGTAGTTTACGCAGTGCATCTATCTCCACGCCGCGTATAACGTCGACCGGTACGCCGTAATGTTCAGCTACTTCGTTTAGGTCGCGTTCCATGCCGTCATCGAGTCCGAATCTTAAACCAAGTATGGCTCGTTCGACTGGATTGAGCGATTGCAGGGCTTGAAGAGCCTGCTGTACTAATGGAATATACGTTACTTTGACGTTGCCGTTTTCTAGAGTTTTGCTTGTCATTTGACACCTCGCAGGGTCTCCAATATAGAGACTTCCCTTTGTTTGCGCGGCGGTACCGAATTGTTGCCTTAGCTTTGTTTCATCTGGCAGCGGCCTGCTGGAGCAGTAAGCTAGAGTGCGAGCTTTTTGGAATCCTATTGTTCAGTTATGTCAGATATGTCAGATATGTCAGGGCACGACCCATATGCAGTACTGAAACTGGCCGACTTTCGGCTCCTCCTGATTGGTCGGCTTCTAGGTACGGTGGGCGTGCAGATACAAGCCATCGCCGTCGGTTGGCAGATATATTCCATTACACAATATCCACTTTCGCTGGGCTTGATTGGTCTGGCTGAGGCTCTTCCGTCAATTGGAGTGGCACTCTATGCCGGTCATGTGGCCGATGTTGTTGATCGTCGGCGCATAGCCATGATCTGTCTTTTTGCCCTTTGTTTGAGCATGCTGGCGCTCAGCGTGGCTTCCTTCAATGTGCAAGACAAAGACCTGCTTGTCACACTTATTTTTACCGTCGTCGCTCTCAGTGGCTTTGCGCGTGGATTTTATGGTCCGGCTGTTTTTGGCCTGGTCTCGGATATTGTGCCGCGTCCGCTTCTGGGCAATGCCTCGGCCTGGAACAGCACAGGATGGCAGGCTTCAGCCATGGCCGGACCGATTCTGGGCGGCTGGATTTATGTCTGGTTGAAGGCACCGGCTACCTATCTCGTTTCTTTCGTTTTGCTTTCGGCTTCTCTCCTTTGCTTTGCATTTTTAAAGGCCCGCACCGAGCTGAGCAAAGACAAGGTCGTCAGCGTATTGGCCAATATTCAAGAAGGCCTGAGTTTTGTCTTTTCCAATCAGATAATTTTAGGAGCTATGGCTCTCGATCTCTTTGCCGTGCTCTTCGGCGGAGCCGTGGCACTGCTGCCCATCTTCGCCGACAAAGTGTTCCACATGGGGCCGGAGGCGCTGGGCATGCTGCGGGCGGCACCATCACTGGGAGCGGTATGCACCGCTGCGCTATTGACTCATCGACCTATTGCCCGCAATTCAGGAGCGGTTTTGATGGCCTCGGTAGCTGGATTTGGACTATGTATGATCGCCTTCGGTCTCTCGACCAATTTTTATCTGTCCCTGGGAATACTGGCTCTTAGTGGGGCTCTTGATGGTGTGAGCATCTGGGTGCGTTCGACAATTTTTCAACTGGTCACACCTAATGATATGAAAGGGCGCGTATCGGCGGTCAATAATATTTTCATCGGCTCGTCCAACGAGATTGGTGAGTTTGAATCCGGCGTTACCGCCAAGTTTATGGGATTGATACCCTCGGTATTGTTCGGCGGCTGTATGACACTATTGGTAGTGCTGTACACGGCTTTTAAAGCGCCCAAGTTGCGGGCTTTGCACGTGCAAAGCCTCTATCACGATCAGGAAAGTGATAAGGCCTGACTGAACCTGACCTGAGTCTGACCTGACTTTGCTCAATGTCAGCTTTCGGGAACGATTGAACCCAGACCGCTGACTTTCTTTTGTAGCTTTGGCGGGTTGCCCGAATAGGTCAACTTGCCTATGCCCGATACTTCAGCCGTTAGCATCTCCAGGGCATTGACTTTGGCGGAGCCTGTGCCGGAGAGCAGAACCGTGGCCGCCTTGGCCTGTAATTGTTTGAGGTCTGCCTGACCCACGCCGGAGAGTGTGAGGTCAACCATGTCGGCTGCGCCCTGCACCGTCACCGTACCGGCCCCAGCCTGTTGGACCGAGAGAGACGGTTCTGAAACGTTGTTAATTGTGATTGTGCCAACGCCCGAGCAGTTTACTTTGTCTAACTTGGGCATGCTGACGAGCACACGAAAGGGCTTGTTGGAGGTGACGCTTTTGTCAAGATTGATGGTCAGGGTACCGTCTTTGATCTCAGTAATGATCTGGGGGAATAAGTTTTCGTCGGCTTCCACTACAACGTTGAAGGGTTGCCCGTCGGTGACGGTCAGATCGCAGACAGCGTGGTCTTCGATGGCATGAAATTGCCCCAGAGTGCGCTGTTGCTGGGTGCGATAACCTGAACCCTGCTCGGCGCCGCCTACGGCCGAAGCATTGATCGACAAACCGCCATCTTTGTTGGTGGACAGACCGCAGCCGCTTAGCGCCAGAGCAGAAATGCAGACTACAGCACCGGCAGCCACCGGCCGGGATTTACGCTTCATTTGCTTGCCGGCTATCTTGGAAACATTCATGGGCACCAAGTCCTTTTACTCTTTTACAACGAGTATAATACCCGAGCCAGGCAAGAATTAGAAAACAAGGAAACAAGGTGAATCGATCGTGGGTAGTGAATCAGGACGTAAGTTTGTCGTAATCAGCGCCAGCCTCAATATCAACAGTAAGAGCCGTGTGATGATGGAAGAGTTGTTGACACTCCTGCCCGCAACCGTCGACCGTGAATTTATTGATCTGCGCGATTATGATTTGCCCATGTGCGACGGCGGTGAGTGCTACAGCAATCCGCTCGTAGTCAAATTGCAAAAACAGATTAAAAACGCCGATTGTGTTCTCGTCGGCATTCCCGTCTACAACTTCGCCTGTTCCGCCTCTTTCAAGAATTTGATTGAGCTGACCGGTAAGGCCTGGGATGAAAAAATTGTCGGCTTTGTTTGCGCTGCTGGAGGCCATTCCAGCTATATGTCGGTGATGAATGTGGCCAATAGTTTGATGCTCGATTTTCGCTGTGTAATCATTCCCCGCTTTGTTTACTCGGAAGGAAGCAGCTTCACCAGCGAGGGCCAGCTCAAAGACACCAGGATCAAAGAGCGCCTTGCCGAACTCAGTCAAACGGCTGTGCGCCTGGCCGGAGCGCTGGCTTAGTCTTTAAAGGTGCGGTAGGGTGAAGTAGAAAGTCGAGCCCTCGTCTTTGCTTGACTCGGCCCAGACCTGTCCGTTGTAACGTTTTACTATGCGATTGACAGTAGCCAGACCTATACCTGTGCCCTGGTATGCGGATTCGCTGTGCAGTCTCTGGAAAGGTTTGAATAATTTGGTGGCATATTTCATGTCGAATCCGACACCGTTGTCGCGTACGAAATATGTGCACTGGCCGCTGTTTTCGTCTGTGATATGTCCCACTTCGATCAGCGTCTCGTCCGCATTGAATGTATATTTCCAGGCATTACTGATTAGATTTTCCAACAAATTGGTCAAGAGACCGGGGTCTCCAACCGCTTCCATATCAGGTGCCACCGTAATTTTGACATTGCGCTGGGGCGCCTGGGCAATAAGACTGGCGGCAATGTTGTTGGCTGCCTGGGTCAGATCAAATGGTACATTTTTTGTTTCGGACAGAGACAATGTATAGAGTTTTAGCAAAGCTGTAATCATTTCGGTCATGCGCAGGGCATCAGTCGATATGGCATCAAATATGGTGCGGCACTCTTCGGCATCGAGATCTTCCTGGCCCAGCATCATCTGCGAAATCGTGTGTACACCATGCAGGGGCGACTTCAGGTCGTGGGCGATACTGTAGGTAAAGGCCTGCAATTCTTCATTGGAGGACTGCAAACGTTGACTGCTTTCGGCCAACTTGATCTCTAGATCGCGCAGTAAGCAGACTCGGGCCATGGATGCGGAGGCGCTATCAGCAAGGACCTTAAGGATGCGCAACTCGGCTTGTGAAAAAGTTTCTTCGTCAAAAGAATAAGTCAGTTCATTACCGGTAATGGAAAATGTCGCGGCATCTGCCCCCACCAGGCGACTGGCGGTGGCTTTCACGGTGGCCATTATTTCGTATGGGGTGGCTGCTCGGCAGAGCGTCTGCAAACTTTTGAGCAGGACTAAAAGAGTATCTTTGTCGCAATCAGCACCGAGGCTATCATTGGTATCAAAGGACAAATGCCAATTGGTTACCCGTTGCAGCACATAGGGCAGGCGCCAGAGCTGCTCTTTGCTAATATAGTCTGCAGCTTTCTGTTGATAGACTAGGGCGCCGTCTTCTTCGTTGATCAGGCCTGATATGCAAACAACCGGTACATCAGGCAGATATTTGTGCGCCAGTTTGAGGGCGTAATCGGGCGCAGCCCCAGGGATGCTATTGTCTGAAACAATTGCGCTGTAGCCGCCTGCTTTCAGGGCATCGACATATTCTTCTTCGTTGGAGGTGACATCGACGTGTTCGAAGCCGGCGCTCAGCAGCGCCTTGCGTACCATCTGCGCGTCAACAAGTCGGTCTTCCAGTAATAATATTTTTGGTCTGGACATCTTGCAAGTCTCGCGGATGGATCGGGGGATGAGATGAGATGGGCTGAGATGCGATGGGATAGGATGGGACCGCAATAGATTAGGCTAGATCTGGGCCGCCAGTCGGCGATAAATCATAAGCAGGCGACGTCTGATTTCTTGGGCGCTCTGCACCCGCTTCTCCGGAGCTTTTTCGAGCATATCAAAGAGGAGGGATTCCAGATCCTTGGGCAAGTTCAGGCTGGGGCAAACTACCTCAAAGGGCCTCGGCGGATAGTTTACATGCTTGTTGAATAATTCGTAAACGGTTATATCTTCAAAAACCTGTCGACCTGTTACCGCTTCGTACATGACACAGGCCAGCGAATAAATGTCGGAGCGTTCGTCGACTGGATCTCCCACGCACTGTTCGGGGCTCATGTAGCGAGGGCTGCCGGCTACCGAAAAGTCCATGGTTTGTTTTTGATCGACCGACACATCTCTGGGATTGATGCGAGCTATGCCGAAGTCCACAATTTTGGGGCATTCTCTTCTTTTGCTTTCTGGTTTATGACTATCCGGGCCGCTGTCCGAATAGCCGATCATTATATTGGCCGGTTTGATGTCGCAGTGCACGATGCCCTTATTATGCGCTTCTTGCAGTCCGTCGCAGACTTGTATGAAGAGACGGAGGAAGCGTCGTAAATCCAGATGGCCTTCGCTATTGAGAATTTCATCGAGACCACTGCCGTCGATGTAGTCCATAACCAAAAAAGGCTCGCCCGATTTTGAGATGCCGAAATCAAAAATTGTCACGACATTGGGGTGAATGAGCCCGGATGCCGCTTCCGCTTCCTGTTGAAATTGTTTGATCAGCTTGAGATTGCCGTGTAAAAAGGGATGGAGGATTTTAATCGCCACCACGCGGCCCATGTGCAGATGCTTGGCTCTATAGATACTGCCCATACCGCCTGTGGTCAATACGCCTTCAATTACATAACGGTCGGCAAAGACTGTCTTGGGCACCGGTGCCGTCCCAGGCTTGAGCTTGCCCGGGTCTTCGCAGATGCGTTTTTCCAGATCGTCGATGTGTGTGCGTTGTTCATTGATGTCTGTATTTGTGCCGCACCATTTAACTACTTCTCCTTTGTGGTCTTTCATGGCCAGGGCGCGCACCAGATGCCAGTGATAGACACCGTCTTTGCGGCGGAAGCGCATTTCAAACTCGAAGGGCTTGCCTGTACTGAGGCTGTCCTTCCAATGCAGCGAAACCGGCTCGACATCTTCCGGATGCAATGCCGACTGCCAGCCGGATTCTTTGGCCTGGTCGCTGGTGATGCCGGTAAATTCGAACCATTTATTGTTGATAAAGTCGACGCAACCGTCTGGTCTGGCCGTCCATACAATCTGCGGCATGACCTCCGTCAGTGTGCGGTATTGCCTCAACAACTCTTCGGTCTCGTCAGTACGGTGGCGCCCGTTCAGCATTAGCACAAACTTCCATCCTTGTGAAAAAATCTCACGGTTAAACAAGCACAAGTGAGCTGGATAAATAGAGTCCGTGAAATTGCTGCCGGGACATTTTTAGTAAGGGTGGCAGAGCCAACGCTTGTCCATTTCTAACTTTGTTTGCCCTATGTTCACCTGACGGTAACAATTAGGTGTGGTTCCGTGTCTTAAATCGATAAAACTTAATTTTTAGGGCTTTGTGCCTGCTGTTAATCGGCAACAGGCCGATCTGTTATGTGGCTGTTATATTGGCCCGGCATTATTAGTTCGTTACCAACCGACAGCGAATCCCCTGAGCTGCAAACCCCCGGAACTGGTTTTACCCTCCTTAGCCTAGAGCGAGGTTTAACTATGGACGGACATGGCAACGGCAAATCACACGGACACAGCGTCGATCCCACCAATCAGGAACTGAGTCATTTAAATAAAATTGCTGCCGAAGGCGAAAAGCTGGTAGCAAAAATGGATAGCAATCACCGCGGATTTGTAACACCTGATGAGCTTTTCAAAGCAAGCAAAGACACACACTTGACCGCCGCTGAACGCAAAACTGCAGGCGAACTCTATAAATTGCAAGAAGAAATTCGCTACAACAGATTGGGCGTTTTGCCTTCGCTTGAGGTTCCGCCTCACGGCTCGGATACCGTCAGCCAACTTGGTCGGGCAGCCGGTGATGCAGGCAAGGCCCTGAGCCAGGGCGCCAAAGCACAAAAATTGGGAGCTGAGACCGTCGGGGAAGCCGCTGGTTCTCTACTGGGAGCGGCTGGCGGTGGTTCGTTGGCGGGCGCGGCTCTGGCAATGGCCGGGCGCGAAGTGCTCGACTCAATCAGCGTCCGCGACGTTAAGGGTTTCCATCAAGACGTGAATAATGCCATCACCGGCAAAGACATTAAACGACTTGGTGGAGAAGCCGTGGCCAGAGACATCATGGCCAAGTACGGTGAGCATGGCCAGCTTGATCAAGCGCAGACGCAAAAGGCCCTGGCAGCGCTCCACGGCAAGAAGTCTCTCACCAGTATGGAGCGGGACGAGGTTAATGTTTTAGAAGCCGTCAGGAGGCATCAGTTGGTGAGCGCGGCAATGGCAGCTGCTATGTCTATAAACGACGCGCGGGGAAGCGGTGCAGCGCAGGAGAAGGCAAAAATAGTCGACAGCGGCACCCTGGCCAAAATCGCCAATTCTCAAGCCGACCGCGAGCTGCACAATCGCGCCGTCGTGGAGGCCACTCATGTCCTTAAACAGCCGGCCACGGCCCGCGGCAGCGATGCAACTGAGCGCGGCAGCGATGCAACGCTCCACAGCGGAGCTGTAAGGGATTCACATGGACAGACGCCAGCCAAACACGCGCCCGGTGCCCTCGCTCCTGCCGCTCCCACCTATGTAGTGCCGCGACCTGCCTATTGAGCGCACTTTTCATCTCGACCCCAAAAGTACTCGTACAAAAATCAATATCAACCGACCAGAGGGCTTTTGCCCTAAAATAGTCTGGTCGGCTTTGATTTTGGGGCCGCGGGCAATTGAAGGTAGGCAGTCACATTTTTCAGCCAGTGCACTCCCCACTCTTTATGGCCATGCATGATCCGGTGCTACATCGTTTCATTAGTTATCTGGCTGAGAAGAAAGCTGAGCAGGAAGCTGATCCCGATGTGCATGTGCGCATCGAGCTGTCGACAGAATTTATCTCCAGTGTCAGAGAATCTTTCAGGCAAAACATTCTTGATGGTGAGCGGCACTTGCATGTGCTTTCTCACTTGCTCTCTTCGTATTTCTTAGAAGGCGAGTTTGAGCTTCATTCCAATGTCATCGGCGTGCTGCCCTCCGATGAAGATCGACCCTTTCTAATTAGAGAGCGCATCAAAAGAGAGACTTTGTTCTCCAGTATGGACATCGATCTGGGCAACCAGATGCTCGACAATTTTCGCTACCGCCAGGGCAGAGACTGGGTGCCGCTTGAGCTTTCTGCCAACTTTATCGAATACATTCCGGAGAAGCGCACTCCCATTGGTGTTAATCGTCTGACCAGCAGGGTTAAGGCTGAGGAAGAGTTGTGGAATAAAGTCACCGACGAAATTTTTCAAATTGATCAACTGGTGACTAAAGATAAGCATCTGCGCCATTACAGTAAGTATGTCAAAGATATTTTTGGCATCAAAATTGTTTGCGACGATGTGCCTACTTGTATGCGAGTACATGAAAAACTGCGGGCCCTGACCGTCGCCGGCCAGCACTGGGAGAGGCTTGATCTGGAGTATGTGCCCATGCCCAGCGAAGGCCGCAAGCCCAGCGATCCGCTTCTGGATTTTATCGAGACCAAAGATTATTTGACTGGTCCGGCCGAAAAAATGAAGAAGACCGGCTGGCGCGCGCTCAAGAGCGTGACCAAGTGGCAGGACCGTTTGTTTGAAGTGCAGGTACAGCCGCTCGCCAATTATTATCTTGAGCTTGATCACATGGCCGGACCTTCGCACCGATCGTTTAAGTCTCAGCGCGACGCCATGCGCGATGATGTGGCGCGCAGCATTCCCTTGTATGGATTTTATCGCGATCTGTTGAAGATGCTCTTTATGGAAAGTGATATTTCGTTCGAAGCTGCTAATGCTTCGGTAGTGATTCACTGATAACAGAAGAGTTGGCTGTGGACAGGGCTAATCCTCACCATTTCTCTACGCCGTCATTCAAAAGTATGTTTTTGGCTCTATGCAGAATTTGTTCTTTGGTGACTGAATCTTGGCTGAAAAGTGCGCTCCATTGAGCGTAGAAGTCAGAAATTTTTTTTACGTATTCAGGTGTCTTAGCGTCTTTGTCAAACCTCATAGTGACAAAATTCTTTTGGTTTAGAAGTTCATCCTTACTGAACATTCCGGGGTATCTGGTAAGCACAAAAAGAGGTATTTTGTGAACCACAACAAAGTGGTCATCTTCGCCGAGATTCAGGCTCTTTATAAATTTCAAAGTTTCCGCCCCGCTGAAAGCTGGGTGAATAGGCACGGCTGCACCTTTCCTTCCTAGCTGGATGGACAGATGTCCCAGGTCCCCAGTTTCATTCTCCCGTTTGGCCAGAGGCGACAGACTGCACACAGCCTCTAAGCATTCAGCGTCGAATTGCGGGTCTGATGATGAACCTTGAATTGATGGTTCGTAGATTTTTCCGTCATCGCCAACAGTAAAGCATATTGCGGTGCCAAGGTCGGTTGGAGACTCTCTTGAGCTACACCAGCTGGATCTAATGCCGTAGTTAAAATCACCCATCGAAGGGCTTGGCTTGGCGCCCATCCACGCGTTGCATTCCATTTGTGATGCGGCATTAGCTGGAGCGCCAACTAAAGAAAACGCTATAGCGACGACAGTAAGCGCATGCGAATTCATAACTCAATTACCTTTACCTTTCACATATTTATCAAACCAGTTGAGCATCTCGTAAATTAGCTGCTCGTTCGATTCTTTTGCTGTGTACCAGTGCGGCTCGTGCGGGAGCATCACCAGGCGAACGGTGCCACCGTTGCCTCGTATGGCTTCGTAAAGCATGGTGGCTTGCAATGGCGTGGTACCTGGGTTTGCGTCTTCGGCGCCGTGGATAATGAGAAGCGGATTTTTCAATTTGTCGGCGCTGAAAAATGGCGACACTTTAAGATAAACATCCGGTGCTTCCCAAACTGAGCGGCGCTCATTCTGGAAGCCAAAAGCCGTAAGCGTCTTGTTGTAACTGCCGCTGGTGGCAATGCCGGCTCGAAACAGATTAGAGTGGGCGATCAGATTGACGGTCATCAGGGCACCGTGGCTGTGTCCGGTAACTCCAATGCGATCCGGGTCGGCAACGCCCAGTCGCACCGCCTCATCGACTGCAGCTTTGGCATCGGAGACTAGCTGTTCCAAATACGTGTCGTAGGCTTTTTTAGGATCGCCGACGATAGGAAAAGATGCGTTGCCGATGATGGCATAGCCGGCTAGAAGTAAAAGTTTGTAGTCATGCAATCTGGTGAAGGTTGCCTGCGAACCGGTTACCTGTCCGGCCGTTGCAGCGTCTGCATAGTCGAGAGGGTAGGCATAAAGAATAGTCGGAACGCGCGTGCCTTCCTTGTAGCCGGGCGGCGTGTAGAGCGTGAAAGAAAGATCGAGACCGTCAGCGCGTTTGTATTTCACCAGGCGCTTTTTAATTGCCCGTACTTCCGGTGTCGGATCCGGCAGCTTGGTCAGGGCAACGCTTGTAGAAGAAACAGTTGCTTCACCTGCTTCCGCTTCAACTGATTTTCCGAGCGTGCGCTTATAAGCATTGGGAGGATCAGTTGGTGATTGGTGCCATGTCAGAAATGTCTGTGTGTCTGGGCCTGTGAATGAAAGGAATCTCTCATAACAAGATTTATCACTGCGAAATACGCGCTGCGACTTCAGTGTTTTGAGATCCAGCTTGTCCAGGAATGGCCGGTCACCATCGGTCGAAGCACCGTTCCCGGCAAGATGAATAAAGTCCCCGTCCTGTCTAATAACCCAAGAGCCATTAGCAAGCTGGCGTTTCACCGGAGATCCGGGGGTGGCGTATTTTTCGTCGGTTGAGAGGTCCCACAGTAAGCGCGGTTTGGATTGTTTGTCATCGACATTGATGATAAATGTTTTTCTCCAGTGCTTGTTGCGGTCGTACTCTGTTAAAAGAGCAAATTGCTTTTGTTCGCCCCAGGCCAGTCCTGCATATCGCTGCTCAGTGCGTGTAATTTCTGTTCTGGAATCGAACGGCGCTGTCGAAGTCATTATCTTGTCGCGCTCGGGCACCTTAACATTCCAGTCGCCGCCATCGAGAGCTTCCGCCCAGACAAGAGTGGCTGGTTCGGTAGCACGCCAGGAAAAATCGCGGGGACCTTCGGGCACGCCGTGTATGGGCACACGATCAGCCAGTGGCAATGAGGCGATTGTCTTGATCAAAATGGACGATGGCTGCGCCACGTCCCAGACCTCGACCTCATGCGGGAAGCGGTCATAAGTGTTGACGTACGAGTACGGCTTGTGAATGGCGCTTACAAGAACGTGTCTGCCATCCGGCGCCGGATCGATCTCGTCGTAGTTGCCCGGTTTGCCGATGGGCGTGATTGCACTATTTCTAGTATCTACCAGAGCAAGCTGCGAGGAGGCGTAATAGTCAAAAAGGTCTTCGTCGTGTTTGTCGCGCAGAGTGTCGCGAGCTTCGTATGTGCTGCTCTGGCCCTTGCCGCTGCTCTCCTGAATACTGGGACCGTTAGGCACTGTTGGTTCGGCGGGCGGGGCGCCGACATTCTCAGGCAACAGTTTTACCAGCAGAGTTTTTTGGTCGGGCATCCAATTTATCGAGCCACCAAACATGGGGTTGAGGCGCACTCCAGGCACTTT
>Ga0105248_10001232_pt1 | contig 28565 bp, 24 predicted proteins | sample KBSS34metaG_FD_81524 | JGI IMG/M metagenome (GOLD analysis project Ga0105248, IMG submission 81524) | Switchgrass rhizosphere microbial communities from Kellogg Biological Station, Michigan, USA - KBS S3-4 metaG | ecosystem: Host-associated > Plants > Roots > Rhizosphere > Soil | place... | reverse complement strand
GTGGCCGCCCAGTAGGCTTTGGTCTTCATGCCGTCACCCGTTCGCTCGAATGCGAGCGGCCGTAAGCGACCGACGCCGCGAGCACCCCGACGATGAACGGAACAGAGGCGGGCGCAACGGCGCCGCCCATGACGGTGACGACTACCGCGCCGATCATGATGATCCCGAGCCCGACGGCGGCCACCGGCGTCAGCTCGGCGTGAATCCGCAGCAATCCGGGCAGAATCAGCCCAACGGCACCGAGCACCTCAGCCACGCCGATGAAGCGCAGAAACAGGCCAGGCAGCGCGACCGGGCCGGCCATCGCTTCGATCGGCATCACGAGCTTCATCACTCCAGCGAATACGAACAGCGCAGCCAGCAATCCCTGAACGGTCCACAGCGTCACATTCTTTCGCATCTCCATACCCTCCATTCCTTCAGGCGACGGTCCGGCTAAAGCCGGACACTACCTATCGCCATCCTCTGGTCGAACGGGCGCCGCGCGGATCGACAGTCTCTCGGACGCCTTTCCCTTTCTCTAGTGGCGCAGCCCTTTAGGGCTGCGCGGGCTCGCAGGGCTAAAGCCCTGCGCCACGGTTATGAAACGCGCGCTCTTGCCGCCGACGGGGTGAAGATGGTCTGATCGAGGCCCGTGCCGACGACCGACCCCATCCATGAAACGGTCAGCGCCGTCTACGAGTCCGACTCCCGCCGCGTACTCGCGACGCTCATCCGGCTGCTGGGGGATTTCGACGTCGCCGAGGAAGCGATGCACGACGCTTTCCGCGCCGCGCTCGAGCAGTGGCCGAACGAGGGGGTGCCTTCGAATCCACGCGCCTGGCTGGTGTCGGCCGGACGCTTCAAGGCGATCGACGGCCTGCGACGTCAGAAGCGCTTCGACTCGCTCGACGACGGCAGCGGGAAGACGGCCGACGTGGCGGTATTGGATACCGAGGCGTGGGCGGATCCGGAAAGCGTCGAAGACGACCGGCTGCGGCTGATCTTCACCTGCTGCCATCCGGCGCTCGCCTTCGATGCCCAGGTTGCGTTGACGCTGCGCGAAGTCTGCGGTCTGACGACCGAGGAGATCGGCCGCGCCTTTCTCACACCCGCCCCGACACTTGCCCAGCGGATCGTCCGCGCGAAAGGAAAGATACGGGACGCGCGCATTCCATATCAGGTGCCCGAGCAGGCGGAGCTGCCCGAGCGGCTGGAGGCGGTGCTGCGCGTCATCTATCTCGTCTTCAACGAGGGCTACAGCGCCTCGTCCGGCGATCTGTTGACGCGGCACGATTTGTCAGCCGAGGCGATCAGGCTGGGACGGCTCCTCGTCGAGCTGCTGCCGGCGCCCGAAGCGGTGGGACTGCTGGCGCTCATGCTGTTGCACGAGTCCCGGCGAGTGGCCCGGACATCACCGGATGGCGAGGTGGTCCTGCTCGACGATCAGGATCGATCGCTCTGGGATCGCGACCTGATCGCGGAAGGGTCGCGGCTCGTGCGAGCCGCGCTGGCGACGAAACGTTTCGGTCCCTATACTCTTCAGGCCGCGATCGCCGCCGTGCACGCAGAGGCCCGCGACCCCGCCTCAACGGATTGGGGAGCCATCGTCGGACTCTATGATGTGCTCGCCCGGACCGACGACTCGCCGGTCATCGAGCTCAACCGCGCGGTCGCGATCGCGATGCGCGACGGCCCCGAGGCGGGACTGGCATCTATCGATGCCATCCTCGACCGCGGTGAACTGAGGGACTATCGGCTCGCGCATGCGGCGCGCGCGGAGTTCTGCCGCCGGCTGGGGCGGACGAAAGACGCCCGCGCGTCTTATGAGAAAGCGCTCGCACTGACCCGCCAGGAGCCCGAGCGGCGGTTCCTGGAGCGCCGTTTGGCCGAAATCCCGCCGTAAAACGACAATGTCGATCTGAACCCGGCCCAAACGACTAAGGAGCATGAAGAGGGATATGAAGTATCTATGCCTCGTTTACCTGGAGAAGGACAAGTTGCACGCGGTGCCGGACAGCGAGTGCCAGAATTGCGGTGACGGCCTGCGCAAGAACGGACTGCTGCTTGCCGCCGAGGCGCTCGAGCCGGTCGACACTGCGACAACCGTTCGCATCCGCAATGGCCGGATGTCGATCACCGACGGCCCGTTCGCGGAAACGAAGGAACAGCTCGCCGGCTTCTACCTGATCGAAGCCCGCGACCTCAACGACGCGATCCAGGTCGCTGCCAAGATCCCCCCGGCACGGGAAGGCAGCATCGAAGTCCGGCCGGTCCGGCAACTGGACCCGGAGAAATACGTATGAGCTTTCTCACCGATTTCAAGTTCGCCCTGCGGTCGCTGGCACGCGTCAAGGGGCTTACCATCACCGTCGTCGCGACCCTCGCGCTCGGGATCGGCGCCAACGCCGCCATCTTCAGCGTGGTCCGCGGCGTCCTCCTGCGGCCGCTCGTCAACAAGGACGAGGATCGCCTGATCTACATCAGCCAGACCGCGCGCGGCGGCAAGGTCGGCAGCGCGAAGTTCTCGGTCCCGGAGATCCGCGATCTGCGCGGCAGCGTCAAGACGCTGTCGGCGATCGGCGAGTTCTCGACGATCGACTTCACGATGCTGGGACTCGGGGAGCCGCGCGTCGTCAAGGCGGGCGTCGTCAGCGGCTCGTACTTCGACGTCATGGGGCTGCGCGCAGTGCAGGGCCGCCTGATCAATGCCGCTGACGATGGACGTAACGCCGCGGGGGTGGCGGTGCTGACCCACCGGTTCTGGACGACGGCGCTGGCCAGCGATCCGTCGGTCATCGGCAAGACCATCCGGCTCAGCGACCGTCCGGCGACGATCATCGGCGTCGTCGAGCCGTCGATTCCGTATCCGGCCCAGACCGAGATCATCGCGAACATCGTCACCAGTCCCCATCATCTGTCGGCGACGATGGAAGAGGGACGGGTGCACCGGATGACCGACCTGTTCGCGCGGCTGGCGCCCGGCGCCGATCTCGATGCCGCGCGCGCGGAACTGCATGTCGCCCACGCCGCGATGATCAACCAGCACCGCGTGGACTACCCGAAGAAGGACGACTTCCAGATCGGCGCGGTGCGGCTGCGCGATCAGATCACCTCGCCGGCTCGAATCATCCTGCTGGTGCTGCTCGCGGCGTCCGCGCTGGTGTTCGTGATCGCCTGCTCGAACGTCGCCAACCTGATCCTCGCGCGCTCGGTGCGCCGCGAGGGTGAGCTGGCGATCCGCGCCGCGCTCGGCGCCACCGCGGGCGCGCTCCGACGCACGCTCCTCGCCGAGAGCCTGGTGCTGTGCACCACGGGCGCCGCTCTTGGTGTGCTCATCGCCTGGCCGATGGTCGCGGTGCTCGCGCGGTATGCGGCGCGGTATTCGGTGCGCGCGCTGGACCTCAGCGTGGACGCCACCCTGCTGTGGGTCGGCGTCGGCCTCGCGCTCGTCTCGGCCGTGCTCCTCGCCTTTGTGCCCCGGTTGCCGTCGTCCGACGCGGCGAACGGCGCCGGCCTCTCGAACGGCAGCGTCCGGATGACCTCGGGCACCAACCGTCGGCTGCGCCTGTTCGCGGTGACCCAGATCGCCGCGTCGTTCGTGCTCCTGGCGGGCGCCGGCACGCTGCTGACGACGCTGTTCGAGCTGCAGCGCGCGCAAACGGGCCTGCGCACCCGCAACGTGCTCGCGCTGCACGTGCCGGTGAACTACGAACGGCCGCGGGCGCAAACGCTGCCGCTGTACAAAGAAGCGATGCGCCGGATCAGCGCGCTGCCCGGCGTCGACCAGGTCTCGGTCGGCACGCTCGTGCCGTGGCGCGAGGCCGGGGCCTTCTTCGCCGCGCAGTTCACCGTCGAAGGCTACGCCAAGGCCGACGGCGAGGAGGATCCGCGCGGCAACTTCCGCACGATCTCGCCGAACTTCTTCGCGTCGCTCGGCGTGCCCGTCCTCGCGGGGCGGGATTTCAACGACAGCGACCGCAGCGACAGCGAGAAAGTCGTGATTGTCAGCGAGAGCCTGGCGCGCCGGCTATTTCCGAATCAGGACGCCGTCAACAGGAACTTGCTCTGGACCGATCCCGTCATGAAATTCATCGGCGTCAGCACCGCGCCGCGTCGTATCGTCGGCGTTGTCGCCGACATCGACGACGAGAACGTGATCCCGAACCCGACGATGACGGTGTATCACCCGCTGGATCAGGAAATCGGCGGCGGGCGGCTGTTCGTGCACGCGCAGAGCGATCCGTACGCGCTGCTGCCGCCGATCACCAAAATCATCCGCGACCTGTCGCCGGAGCAACCGGTGGAACAGGCCGCGACCCTCGACGACGTCCGCGCCGAAGTACTCGCGCCGGATCGGCTCAACGCGCTGGTGTTCGGCGTGTTCGCTGGCGTGGCGCTGACCATCGCGGTGGTCGGCGTCGCCGGCGTGCTGGCGTTCTCGGTCAGCGCGCGAACGCGAGAGTTCGGCGTGCGCCTGGCGATCGGCCTGCAGCCGCGGCGCCTGCTGACGGCGATCCTTGGCGAAGGCGCGGTGATGGCCGGCATCGGCGTGGCCGCGGGCGCGATCGGCGGCGCCGTGCTGGCTCGTCTCGCGGCGAGCTATGTCACCGGCGTCCAGCTGCCGGGGTGGCTGCCGCTGGCCGGCGCGTCGCTGGTGCTGGTCGCGGCCGCGATCCTGGCGTCGCTGATGCCGGCCGCGCGGGCGTCGCGCGTCGACGTCATGCAGGCGCTGCGGTCAGAATAGTTCGGTTGCCTGAGCTCCCAGAGGTCGAAGCCGTCCGTCGCGAGCTGGCGCCGGCAATGGAGGGCGCGCGGTTTGTCCGGGTCCTCCTCCGGCGGCCCGATCTCCGGACGCCGTTCCCGGTGCGCTTTGCCGCGCGATTACGGGGACGCACCGTGCGTCGCCTGGATCGGCGCGCCAAATACCTGCTCGCAGTCCTGTCCTCGGACGAGACGCTCGTCATGCATCTCGGCATGTCCGGATCGTTCCGCGTCGAGCGCGGCCGCACTCCGGTAGTGTCCGGCTTTAGCCGGACTACTCGCGTCGCGACGCGAGCTCGGATCGATGACGGGCCCCACGATCACGTCGTGTTTCACATGTCGTCCGGCTTCAGGATCACCTTCACCGATCCGCGGCGATTCGGGTTCATGGACCTGTTGACGCCGCATCAACTGGCGGCACATCCCGCGCTCAGCCGTGTCGGCCCCGAGCCGTTGTCGTCGGCATTCGACGCCGCTGCGCTCGCCCGCGCCTGTCGCGGCAAGAAGACGTCGCTCAAGGCCGCGCTGCTCGATCAGCGTGTCGTCGCCGGCCTGGGAAACATCTACGCGAGCGAAGCGCTGCATCTCGCACGGCTGTCGCCGCTGCGCCAGGCGTCGACGATCGCGACGGCGTCGGGCGCGCCGCGGCCGGCGGCGGTGCGTCTTGCGGCGGCGATCAAACAGGTGCTGGAGCAGGCCATCGCCCGCAGCGCGACAGCCTATCGTCGCGGCGATCGGTTTCGGGTCTACGACCGCGCCGGCGAGCCGTGTCGACGCGCGAACTGCCGCGGCACAATTGCGCAGCGGAGCCAGTCAGGCCGCACGAGCTTTTACTGTCCGACCTGTCAGCGGTAGAAGGCCGGCTGGGTTCGGTGATCGGAGTAAACTGCGGGGGATCCCGCATGACCGCACACAAACTTCTCGCGCTCTTCGCCTCCGTCTTTGCCTTTGCCGCCGTGACGTCCTCCTGTGCCAACCCGAAGCAGGTCGTCCCTCCGCCACCGGCGGCGCAGAAGCTGTGGGGAGACATGAAACCGATCGTCTCCGTGAAGGAGCTGATGCGGGACATGATCGATCCGGGTTCCGACTACGTCTTCGACGCCGTGGGCGGCGTGGATAACAAGAAAGGCTCCGTCGAAACATATCCGAGGACCGAGGCCGACTGGGACCGCGTGCGGATCGGCGGGGTGATGATGGCGGAGGGAGCGTATCTCCTGAAAGTCCCGCGGCCCTTCGCGCCGGCCGGCGACGAGAACAACAGCACCGGACCGGACCCGGAAGAGTTGTCTCCGGCGCAGATCCTCGCGAAGCTCGAGCACGACCCCGTGTTGTGGAACGCCAAGATCGAGGCCCTGCGCAACGTCGGGCTGCAGGTCCTCGACATCGTGAAGCGAAAGGACAGCAAGGAGCTGTGGGACGCCGCCGACAATCTCGATCAGGCGTGTGAAGGCTGCCATCTCGAGTACTGGTATCCGGGCGAGAAGGCGTTCCTGGAGAAGCTCGACAAACGGCTCGACGATCTCTACGGCCTCAGGGCGCTGCATCCGGACCGGACCCGGGTCCTCGGCATGGAGCCGCCGAAATCGAAGTAGGGCGCCGAGCCGCGGAGGCCGCCGTCCGGGCCGATGACGTTGCAGTCGGCCTGGATAGGTGGTACAAAGGATCCATGAATACCGGTGTCATCGTCGACGAAGCGCCGTAAGTGCCCTGAGTTGCGTCTTTCAGGCCCGTCGCGGCCTGTACCGCTGCCAGAAATTGCCACCGTAGGCCTGAAGAGCTGCTCGTAGTTTCTTCACGTCGTCCGCTGCGTCAGTCCTGCTCCCCGCCCTCATATCATTCTCAAGCGTCTTGAGCGCAGCAATGTGCTTGGCGAATTGTCTGGAATGGCTCGCCGGCCGCGTGTCATACCACATGTAAAACGGTCGATCCATCTCAACATCGATCACATCCTTGAGGATGGTCAGCAACCGCGCGACTTCGCTTTCGAAGTTGCCGGCCGTCATCCAGTGATTGAGCGTCTGTCCGATCGTTGCCGGCGCGCCGCTGACTGCTGGTGTCGCGGTGGCCGGCGGGCCGCTGACCACTGGGGTGGCAAAAATGGAAGCGACGGTCGTCTTGCAATTGCCATAGATCGCGTTGGGCTTGATCCGGCCAACCGCGTCGTCGATGGCTTCGGATGGAAGAGCCCGCCGCTCGGATCTCTTGTATGCGACCCAGGCGAATCCGACGACGTCCTCGGCGCGCCGCGCTTTGAAGTACCAGCCGCCCTTCTTCTGCTTGAAGTGGCGCACGTTCGCATTGAACAGCAGCAATGGGAAGAGGTGACGTTCGGCTGTCGAGCCTGCTTTCTTCGCCTCGGCGGCCGCCTTCACCAATTCGGCCGCGGCGCTCGAGATCGGCAGGTAGTGGCGCTCGGTATCGCTGGTGACCTTGCTCAGCATCGCCGTCCAGATGGCCTGGCGCTCGGTGCGGCTTTGCTGGTAGCGGTACAGCAGCACGCCGCCGATGCCGAGGAGCACGGGCATGAGGAGATCTTTGATCGCGTTCTCGAGCGACGTCACCCATTCCGCTTTGTACAATCGGGTCGACAGGAGCTCGATCGCACCGCTCGAGAGCACGCCGTGCTGCGTGATCGGCTGCAGCGGACCAACGAAGCCTTTCGGGCGCTTTGGCTCCGTCCCTGGCAGTCTCCAATGGAACGCCGCCGTGAGAACGACCTTGGCGGCGTCAATTGCATCGGGGTCGCGCGTCATCGTGGCCGAGACCGCAAGAGCGCTGTGCGGCGCGATCGCCGGCAGTTCCGGAAGGGCTTCGCCTTTGCCGTCCTTGCAGGAGGGCGTGTGATTCACCCAGCACGTCGCGGGCTTGAACGCCGGCGTATCGAAATCGTCGAACTCGACGCCGTCGATCTCCGTCGACAGGCCATTCTCGATCACCACCCAGAGCCGAACCGGCGAATCGTTCAGAATCCGGTCCTTGTCGATCCAGGCTCTCGCGCTCACGGCGCCCGGCGACACGATCGCCTGCCGTGCCGTGGCAGGCGCCTGGGCTGCCGGCCCTTCTGCGCCGGCAGAGACCAGCGCAACACAAACGACGAGCGCTCGCGCGGACGTCATCGGCGGGAGTATAACGGAGAGCACGACCGTCAGCGACGTTGCGGATCGACGGTCTGCCTCACGGTTCGGAATGTGATCGAATAGCGCAACATGCTCACTGCCGGAATGTGGTGCTCGTAGGCGTCTCTGGATTCGCCGGCCATCAGGTACAGCGATCGCCGCTCGAGCCTGATCGAATGCGTCGCGATCCGCCGTTGACCTGCCGCCAGCGTGTGCGTTCCTGACCGGACGTACGGCCGCAGCTTCATGGTGCAGGACGACAGCAACGAGACGCCCGCGACGACGCCGTATTGCGGCGCGTCTCGGTGCCAGCCAATCGGCGCGCCGGGTCCGTACTCGTTGATCAACGCCATCTCGAACGCATCGGCCTCGACGTTCGCCCAGACCGCGATCTGCTCGCGCAACGGCAGCAGAAACGGCGGCATCGGCGGTGTCGAGGCGCGGCCGCTGTCGTAAGAGCGGCCGAAGAACGCCACCCGACGCCGGGCCACGACGCCCCGCATCTCGAACGTCGAAAACTCGACGCGCCCGATCTCTGCGGCGAGCCGCGCCTCCTCCTCCTCCGTGATGAAATCGTCACGGTAGCGGAAACCATCCGGAACATCGACGTCGAACAACGGCACATCCCAGTGTGGCATGCAGGACGCGTCCGGGTGTATACACAGCGGTGCATGCAGAGCGCGCGCGAACACCGCGTGAGGCTCGAGCGATCAAAGGGAGCGCGAGATGCCGCAGACATTTGACGCGATCGTTGTCGGGGCGCGGTGCGCCGGCTCTCCCACCGCGATGCTGTTGAGCCAGAAGGGATACCGCGTGCTCGTGGTCGACCGCGCCACGTTTCCGAGCGACACCGTGTCGACGCACGTGGTGCAACCGCTCGCCGTCGGTGCGCTCGCGCGATGGGGGCTGCTCGATCGTCTCATTGCGACCGGCTGTCCGCCGATTCATACCTACACGTACGACTTCGGCCCGGTCACGATCGCCGGCGCACCCGGGACCGAGAGCTCTCCGGTGGCGTACTGCCCGCGGCGTACGATTCTCGACAAGCTGCTGGTTGACGCCGCCGCCGGGGCGGGCGCCGAGATCCGCGAAAGCTTCACCGTCGAGGAAATCCTGATCGAGGACGGGCGTGTCGCCGGCATCAAGGGTCATGCGAAAGGCGGAGCGGCGGTCACGGAGCGCGCGAAAGTCGTCGTCGGGGCGGACGGCCGCCACTCGCTCGTGGCGGCGGCCGTCCGGCCCGACCAGTACAACGAGAAGCCGCCGATCCTCGCGCCGTACTACACGTACTGGAGCGGACTCCCGATTGACGGCCGGTTCGACACCTATATCCGGCCGATGCGCGGTTTCGCGATCGCACCGACGCACGACGGCCTGACGCTCACCGTCGGCGGATGGCCGTACGCCGAGTTCGACGCGAACAAGAAAGACGTCGAGGGCCACTTCCTGAAGCTGTTCGATGCCGTCCCCGAGATCGCGGAGCGCGTCCGTGGCGCGAAGCGCGTCGCGCCGATCGCGGGCGCGCCGGTGTCGAACTTCTTCCGGAAGCCGTACGGCCCCGGCTGGGCTCTGGTGGGTGACGCCGGGTACAACAAGGATCCGATCACCGCGCAAGGAATCAACGACGCCTTTCGCGACGCGGAACAGGTCGCGACGGCATTGGACCAGAGCTTCAGCGGCGCCCGTCCGTTCGACGCGGCGATGGGTGACTATCAGCGCGCGCGCGATGAGCATTCCCTGGCGATGTACGAATTCACCTGTCAACTGGCGACGCTGGAGCCGCCGCCGCCGGAGATGCAGCAGATGCTCGGCGCCATCCAGGGCAATCAGAGAGCGATGGACGGCTTCGCGCAGATGAATGCAGGAACGATCTCGCCGATGGAGTTCGGCGCCGTCGTCGGCGGCGCACACTAGCGTCCACGTGAATCACCACCGATGTGACGCAGGGCTTCAGCCTTGCGAGGCTCTCGTCGCGGCGCTGAAAGCGCCACTACGGTTGAGGTGATCAGGCGGCGGTTTGACTCGGCTCTCGCGGCGGCGCAATCATGGCGGCCGCAACTACCACTGGAGGCGTCATGCGTCACATCACCGGCCGGCGTTCATTTCTGGTCCTGCAAGCCGCGCTCATCGTCGCGGCGGTCATGGCCACGACGCTCTCGACACGAGCACAGCCGGCAGGGCGCGGGGCGTTGCCGGGGAGCGTGCCGGCGTGGGCGACATCGGCCAATCTCAGGGGTCACGCCGATCCCGCCGGGTTCGTCGGCTTTCGTCTGTATCTCGGATGGCGGAATGCGGGCGCAGCCGAGGCTCAGGCCCGGGCCGTGTCGGATCGACTCAGTGCGTCGTACCGAAACTATCTGACCCCAGCGGAATTCCGGCGCGCCTTTGCACCGTCGCAGGCCGACGTCAACGCGGTTCGCGCATGGCTGCAGTCGCAGGGCTTCTCGGTCAACTACGTGCCGACGAACAACCACTACGTATCGGCTGAAGGCACGGTGGCGCAGGTCGAGAGCGCGTTCCACACGACGCTCAACATGTACGCGGTGAAGGGGCTCACGCTGCGGGCGCCCGCGATCGCAACGTCAGTGCCCGATTCGCTCGCCGGCATTGCCGTGTCCGTCCTGGGCATCGATCAGAGCAGTCAGCTGGTGCACACCGATCGCGCCGACGCGCCACCCTCCGCCGCGTTCGTCAACGCGCCCCCGTGCTCTGCCTATTGGGCGGAGCAGCTGGCGGTGGGCATTCCGAATCCGTACGGCGCCGGCTCGCTGCCCTATGCGCCATGCGGCTACACACCGGCGCAGCTGCAGGGCGCCTATGGCGTCGGCGCTGCGATCGCCGGCGGCAACGACGGCAGCGGCCAGACCGTCGCGATCATCGACGCTTACGCGTCGCCGACGATCGTGAGCGACGTCAACACGTACTCTTCGCTGCACGGTCTGCCGCTGCTCGGGGCGAATCAGTTCAGGCAGGTCGTGGCGCCCGGCACGTACCGGCATCCCGAGAGAGGTCTCGTTCAGGATCCACAAGGCTGGTACGGCGAGGAAACTCTCGATGTCGAGGCGGTGCACTCGATGGCGCCGGGCGCGAACATCGTCTACGTCGGCGCTGCCAACAACTTTCAGGATCTCGACGCTGCGCTCAACCACGTCGTCGATCGCGGCCTGGCGCAGATCGTCACGAACTCGTACGGGTTCGCCACCGAGCTGCTGCCGCCCGGGTATGTGAAGCCCTACAACGACACCTTGATTCAAGCGGCGCTCGAGGGCATCGGCGTGTACTTCTCGTCCGGAGACGACGGCGACGAGATCGAGAACATCGGCTTCCGGTCGGTCGACTGGCCGGCAGCGAGCCCATGGGTCACCGCGGTCGGCGGCACGAGCCTCGCCGTCAGCGCAGCCAACAACTATCTGTTCGAGACAGGGTGGGGCACCAAACGCAGCACGCTGACGGCCGGCGCATGGGATCCCACGCCTCCGGGCGTTTTTCTCTATGGGTCGGGCGGCGGCACCAGCCGTCTGTTCGCGCAGCCGGCATATCAGGCCGGCGTCGTGCCGAACGCGATCGCGAATTACTTCGGCACCACCCCGCACCGCGCCGTTCCCGACGTGGCGATGGTCGGCGATCCGAACACCGGCATGCTGGTCGGACAGACGCAGACGTTCCCGGACGGGACCATCCAGTACAGCGAGTACCGCGTCGCCGGCACGAGCCTCTCGTCACCGCTGTTCGCCGGCGTGATGGCGCTGGCCGATCAGCTTGCAGGTCATGCACACGGCTTCGCCAATCCCGCGCTGTATGCGGCCGCCGGCAGCAGCGCCTATCGGGACGTCACGGATCCTGCGTCCACGGTCGCCGTGGTTCGCGTCGACTACATCAACGGCGTCGACGCCGCGGACGGCACGAGGGTCACGCTGCGGACGATGAACCAGACCGGCACGCTGCACACGCGGACGGGGTACGACGATGTGACCGGGGTGGGAAGTCCGAACGGCCTGGCGTTCCTCGCCGCGCTCAATTACTGACTGGTTGTAACAATTGCGCCGGGTCCGAAGGGACCCGGCCTGCCCATATCGAAACCACTCTAGGCGTGAGTCGGCTGCTGCTGGGCGAAGTGTTTCATCCACTCGGCCTGACGCTGCTCCATTTCCTGCTTCGTCAGATCCTCCTTGCGGGTTGCGATCGTCCAGCGATACCCGTGGGGGTCGGTCAGGGTTCCGGCGCGATCGCCCCAGAACTGATCCTGCATGCTCCCCATCGGCCCTTCGGCAACGCGGCCGCCCGCGGCCACGGCGCGGTTGAACAGCTTGTCGCAATCCTCGACGTAGATCCACAGCGACGCCGGTGAACCGCCGAACCCTTTGGGGCCTTTGCCGCCCCCCATCGCGTCGTTCACCATGATGCGCGAATCGCCGATGCGCAGATCGGCGTGCAGGATCTTCCCGTCGGGGCCAGTCGCACGCGACACTTCGTCGGCGCCAAGGGCCTTCTTGTACCAGTCGATCGCCTGAGCGGCGTTGTCGAGCGTCAGTTGCGGTGTGATCGTATGGAAACCTTCAGGCACGGCATGCTTCGCTTTCGACATTCTTACCTCCTGAAAAAATAAGAGCCTCTAATTGTGCGGCGCTGCCGCGCGATGGGCAAGCTGATGAACACGCGCTCGGCTCAGCCGATCCGCGAGCTGCGGCCGCGCGTTGACGACTCACCTGAAGCGGTAGGTGGTTCCGTCTACCTGCGACAGCAGGAGAGAACGCGAGCTGCTTTTCAGTCGATGTGTGCGGCCGACCTGTGCGCCGCCGACACACTAATTCTGTAATTTCTGTACCGAACTGTACCGAACCACGCCGCGTAATCCCTTGCAAGCGGCCGATTTGTGAATTCGTAAGTGGTTCACAGAATTGTATTTACGCCGCTGCGGCTCGACCAGCTCAGGCGGCATGAGTCCTGCGCATGTGGCAGCCGTCAATCGCCGATGTGCGACGGCGCACACTTCTGAACAAATCGTCCTTCGTCAACTGTCAGCTGATTGCGGAAAAGGATCCTTATGAGTCGTCCGTCTTCGTTCGGCATCGTCCGGTTCAGTGTCCTCGGTGCAGCGGCCTTCCTGTTGGGCGCGACGGTCGCCGGCGCGCAAACGACCGTCACCCTGCCTGACACCAGTCAGACCACCACGCTGACCGCGACTGTCGGCGATCAGGCTCGCGTCACCGTGCCGGCGGGCGTGTCGTTCACGGTGAGCGACATCGCGAGCAGCACCACCGCATCGCCGGCGACCGTGACCGTCTCCAACATCGTGTTGGCGACGGCCAGCAAACAGCTGCGGATGTCACTGCAGGCCGACGCTGCCGCGTTCACGCCGCCGGTCGGCGGCGCGGCGACATGGGCCGCCAGCGATGTGACCTGGGCGGCCGCCTCGTGGACCAACGCGTCTGGCGCCGCCGGCACGCTGAGCAATAGCGCCTACAACGCGGTCGCGACCTGCACCGCCGATGTGGGGTCGTGCAGCACCGCGGGGTTGACGTTCACGCTCGGCGCCAACACCAGCGTCAAACGCTCGGGCAACCACACGCTCGTCGTGCGTTGGAAGCTCGAGTCCATCTAACAATCGTTCGGAGGCTACGCCGATGGTTCTGCACATTCGAGGTCTCGTCGCCGCCGCAGCCGCCGCTCTGGTTGTCCTGCAACCAGCCGGCGCCGCGGCGGTCACGATCAAAGCATCGTTCGCCCCTATCCGCGTCAGTGCACGGCCGGGGCAGCTGCTGACGACGGCCTACGAGTTGAAACTGCAGGAAGGCGAGCCGGGCGCCCATTTCAAAGTCCTGGTGCAGGACTGGTGGCGCAGCGAGGACGGTCAGCAGTCGTTTTACGCGCCGGCCGGATCGATCGATCGATCGTGCGGCCGATGGGTGTCGTTGAATCCGGGCGAGGCGATGGTCGCCGGCGGCGAGTCTCTGAAAGTGCGCCTGACCATCAATGTTCCGGACGCCGTCAAACCAGGCGGCTACTGGTGCGCACTCAGCGTTGACGAGGTACCGGATCCGCTGACCGTCACGCCTGACGGCGTCGGTGTCAGATTCCTCGCGTCGGTGTCCACCGGCATCTACGTCTCGGTGGATCCGATCGAACGTGGCGCCGACGTGCTGGCGCTCGATGTGGTGGGCGATCGCGCGATTGCCCGCCTCGCGAACACGGGCAACACGCCGCTCACTGTTGAAGGTCGCGTCGAATTCATCCCATCGGGCGCGAGCAAGCCAACCGCATCGGTCGACCTGCCCCGCAACATTCTGCTGACAGAGCCGATCGCCACCGGGACGTACGCGGCGGAGCTGCCCGATCGCGCGCAGCTTCCCTCCGGACGCTACATGGTTCGCCTCGTGCTGGACATCGGCCTCGATCACTACATCGGCATCCAGCGCGAGCTGGAGCTGGTCCGCACGGATCCAGCCGCCCGCGGGCGCTGACGCCCCGAAACCCATGCGCACGCTGATCACGATCGGCATCCTGGCCACGCTGACGTGCGCTGCGCTCGAAGCGGCAGAAAACCTGTGGACCATTTCCATCGTCGGCGGTCATGAGATCACGTTGCCGGTACGGCAGGCGGGGGACGTGCCGACGGCGAACGTGCTGCTCCTCGCGCGTGACCTGGAGCTGGCCATCGACCAGCGCGACGATCGGGTCGTCATTCGCGATGCGTCGGGCGTCGAATGGCACATCGCGAACGGGTCGGTTCTGCTCGAAGGGCCCCAGGGAAGCCGGGCGCTCGACAGCCCCGCGGTGATCGCGGCGGGGAGCGTGTTTCTTCCCCTCACCAGCATCGCGGAGCTTGCGGGGCGAAAGCTCGTCGTCGATCGAAGCCGCGCCATGTTGCTGCCGGTCACCTCGGTCCGATCGCTGGCTGCGCGCGCTCCCACCGGGTGGGACCAGTTTCAAATCAAGAAGACCGACGCCGAGCTGAAAGAAATGCGGCGTCTCGAGGGCACGGCCGGCGACAGCGATCGGCCGCTGGTGCGAGAGTCGCAGCCGCCGGCGCACGAGTCGCTGTCGCTCGATGTCGGACTCGGCATCGCGCAGGGATTGAGCGGCGCCGCCGATGTCCTGGCGTCCGGATCGGCGGAAGGCATTCGAATCAATCTCAATGCGTTTCTCACCTACGGCGCAGACGGCGTGCTGGTCCGCAACGGGCGGTTGACGCTGCAGGATCCGGCCGGCACGTGGTCGCTCGAAGCGGGCGACGTGCTCAGCGACGTGCGCGGCGCCGCCAGAGGCATTCGCCTCGGGCGCGCACTGCGGCCGTGGTGGCGGCCATCGGTCGCGCTGTACGTGCACAGCGCGGCGCTCTCAGCAACCGACCAATCGGCCATTGCCTACCGTGACGATCTGCAGCTGCCTTTTAACTTGTCCATCCGCGGTGAAGCGATCTCGGATCGGTCGTCGCTCCTGGGCATCCGGTGGCTGCAAGGACGGTTCAGCATCGACACGTTCTCCCGCTACACCGCGAGCCGCGGGACTCATGATCACGGAGCCAGCGTGTCGTACGACCTCTGGCGCGGGATCACCGCCCAGGCCGGCGCGCGGCTGTCGACCGGCGCGGCCGACGATCGCTGGTATTTCGGCGGCGTGACGGTTCCGGTGGCCAAGGGGGCCGCGTTCACGCTCGAGCGCACCCGCTCGGGGCTGCAGGCCGCGGACACGAGCGCGTTCGGGCTGCAGCTGCCGATCGGCAAGCTGCGGATCATGCAGCGGTATCAGTGGACCGACATCGGCTTCGTCCGTGAGCCCGCAATCAACGCGACCGGCGGCCGGCAGCTGCAGTCGATGGCCTCGTACTCCCCGGTCCGGCGGGTGCAGTTGTCCTACCAGGTGGCGACGCAATGGACGGCGAGCGCCATAGCGAAGCAGTGGACCGAACTGCACACGGTGTTCACGATCTCGCGGGCGACGTCGATCCATGCCGTCACCGGGTTTCCTGACATCGCCAGCCCCGAGCGGTTCCGGTTCGGCCTCCAGCAGAATCTGGCGCACGGGTTCAGGCTGGCGATCGACTACGGCCGTCTGCCCGCGTTTCAGACGACGGATCCCGACGCGGCGGATCACGCACGTCTCCTCGTCATGGTTCGCCGGACGTTTGCAGCAAAGACACCCGCTCGCGGAACCGAGGTCAGAGGCAAAGTCGTGGATCCGCGGGGCGAACCGGTGCCGGGTGCGCCGGTGACGCTCGGTCCGTACGTGACGACCGCCGCGGCCGACGGCTCGTACCGGTTTTCCCATGTGCCCACGGGCACCTTCGATCTCGGCCTCGACACACTCCGCCTGCCCGCGCGATATTCCTCCGACGGTGTCCGGCAACACCTCGATCTGACCGGCGCACGCAAGACGGTCGATCTGCACGCGGTCCCGCTGCATGCGATTCACGGCCACGTTTACATCGATCGGAACGGCAACGGCCAGTTCGATGCCGATGAGGGCATTCCGAACGTCGTCCTGCGTCTGTCACAAGACGAGTTCGCGACGATGACCGATGAAGGCGGCGCGTACGGCTTCTACAACCTGCCGCCGGGCAGCTACCAGGTGTGGATTGACGCGGATCGGGTCAGCCGCGATCTTCGGATTGTGTCCTCCGGCTCGATCGACGTGCAGCTGGACGACGCCGGCCAATCCCGAACGGGGATCGATCTGCAGGTCGCCGTCAAGGAGAAGCCGATTGTCATGCAGAAGAGCCTGCCGCAATGACGGCGGGGCGACGGCTCGGTCAAGGCGTCCTCGTGCTCCTGTTCGCTGCTGCCGCGCGACCGGCATCGGCGCAGCACACCGTCACCGTCACTGTACCGGCCGGCGTCGGCTTCAGCGTGCGCGATGTCGCCACCAGCACCAGCGGAACGCCTGGTTCCACGCAGATTACTTGGTCCACGGCGGTAGGGTTCGGCTCGAACGAAAAATTCAAGGTGTCGGTGCAGCCGGACTCGAGCAGCTTCTCAGGCCCCGGCACCACGCACATCGCCGCGTCCAAAGTGTCGTGGACGGCGAGCGAGACGTCGGGCAACTCATCCAACGGCACGCTCGCGGCGGGCGCGTACACGCAGGTGTTCGTGAGCCCGAACAAACTCAAGACGACGTCGAGCGGGTCGATCACCTTGAACTGGACGCTCGCGGCGATTGCCGCCGCCGGCCTGCGCTCGGGCACTCACACGCTCACGGTCCGCTGGAAATTCGAAATGTTTTGACCCGTCGCGTCATGGCGTTGGGCTCTCGCTGGTCGACGGATCGAAGCCGAAACGAGCCCGCACCGCCTTCCGGAATCGCTCGCGGTCCTCAGGCTTGCTACGCCGCGAATGGGAGCGATAGCCGTGGCCGCCGAACAGGATCCGGCACAACGCCAGCAGTCCCAGCGCCTGCCAGAACGTCACCTCGCGCCAGCCGAAGAGCGGCGGCAGCAGCCAGTTCCACAACGCCTTCACGACTTCGCCGCCGATGAAGGCGAACAGCAGAATTCCGAGAATCGCCAGCGGCGCGAGGAATATCCATTTCTTTCTCATCTTCGGGTCCTCATGGTTTCGTGAATTCGTCGTACACCCCTTGCAGTCGCTCGCGCAGATGCCGCACCGCGTAGTGTTTGCGCGAGAGCAGCGTGTTCACGCCGACACCGGTCTCGGCAGCCATCTCCTTGAAGCTGCGCCCTTCCAACTCGTGTCCGACAAACACGTCGCGCTGCTCCTCCGGCAGCTCGTCGATCGCCAGCTCGAGCTCATCGAGAAGGAGATTGCGGGCGTACACCGCTTCTGGTCCGGCGTCCGGTGAAGGCAGCAGATCTTCGATCTGGAGCCGTTCGTCGTCGTCGCCGGCGACGGTCGTATCGCTGAAGCGCTCCGGTCTCTTCTTGCGGAAGAGATCGGTGATGCGATTGCGCGCCACGCGAAACAGCCAGCCGGTCACGTGCTCGATCGGCATCAGCAGGCGGTTGGCTTCCACCAGCTCGTAGAAGACGTCCTGGAGGATGTCCTCGGCATCGCGCGGATCCGGCACGCGCCGGCGAATGAAATGGCGCAGCCGGGACTGCTCCTGCGCCACCACGTCGGCGATCCGCTGGTCCTGTTCGAGTGCCATCCGGTTCGGGCTCGCCGCTGCCTGCCCCGCCGAAGCGTCACGCGGAGGCGGGTCCTTCACCTACAGGTGTAGACGTATGAGAGGGGACAGATATTGTAGGGTCGCTGACGTAAAAGCGGTCGGACCGAGGTGCGGTAAACGGGAGGCCCGCTACCTGGCGCCGGCTCGTGGAGGCGCGGTTGCTGCGAGCACGTCCGGGAGCGCGAACGTGAACAGCGCGCCGCCGGCGGGAATGGTGATGAACTGGCGGCCGTCCACGGCGTAGCTGATCGCGGCGCTCTTCACGTCCGCGCCGAGCGGCACGTGCCACAGGTCGCGGCCGGTGTCCGCGTCGAGCGCGATGAAGTTGCCCTGGCCGTCGCCGGAGAACACGAGCCCGCCCGCGGTCGAGAACACGCCGGCCCACGCACCGGAGAACTCGCGGAACTCCCACTTGACGGTGCCGGTCTTGGGATCCACGGCGCGCACCGCCGCCTCGTCGTGTTCGTCAGGCTGCGTGAAAAACGCGCTGCCGATGTACGGCCGGCCGGGACGATGGGGCGGCTCGAGCTTCTCGTCCGCGAGGAACGTGTCGCACGTTTCCCGGCTGAAGAAGTACATGAGCTTCGTCTTCGGGCTGAAAGACGGCTGGTGCCAGTTCGTACCGCCGACGCCGCTCGGGCAGATGCGGTTCCCGTCCGGCGTGGGATCGGTATTGGGCAGCACGATCGGGCGGCCGTTGGCGTCCAGCTCTTTCGCCCACGTGACCTGAGTGTAGGGCCGTCCGAGCAAGTACGCGCCGGTCACACGATCGAGCACATAAAAGAACCCGTTGCGGTTGGCGACGGCCACCAGCTTGCGCGGCTGCCCCGCGATCGTCTCGTCGAACAGCACGGGCGTGTGAGTGGAGTCCCAGTCGTGGACGTCGTGCGGCGTGAATTGAAAATGCCATTTCAAGGCGCCGGTATCCGGATCGAGCGCAACCAGCGAGTCGGAGTACAGGTTATCGCCCTTGCGGTTCGCCCCGTACATCTGCGGCCCGGGATTCCCGGTGCCCCAGTACAGCGTGTTCAGCGCCGGGTCGTACGATCCGGTCACCCACGTGGGCGCCCCGCCGCGCTTCCACGAGTCGCCCGCCCACGTGTTGTTGCCCGGTTCCCCTTCGCCGGGAATCGTGTAGAACCGCCAGGCGCGCCTGCCGGTGTCCGCATCGTAGGCGTCGATGAACCCGCGGATGCCGTACTCGCCGCCGGCGACGCCGACGATGATCTTGTCCTTCACCGCGAGCGGCGCGCCGGTGAAGCTGTAGCCCTTGTCGGCGTCCGCCGCCGCGACGTCCCATCGCACGCGTCCCGTCTTCGCATCGAGGGCGACGACGTGCGCGTCGACGGTCCCCAGGAACACGCGGTCGCCGAGCGCGGCGAAGCCGCGGTTCTGCATCCCGCAGCACAGCGACAGGTCCTTGGGCAGCGTGCGCTCGTAGTGCCAGAGGGGCCGGCCGTTGCGCACGTCCAGCGCGAACGCATGATTCTGAGGCGTGGTGACGTACATCACGCCGTCGATGACGAGCGGCGTGGTCTCGTGCTGGCCGCGAACGCCAGTCTGGAACACCCACTGCAGGCCGAGCCGCTGCACGTTCGCCTTGTTGATCTGATCGAGCGGCGTGTAGCGCGTGCCCTCGTAGGTCCCCGAGTAGGTGAGCCACTGCTGCGGCTCCCTGGCCGCGTTCACCAGCCGGTCTGACGTGACCTGCGCGCCGGCGGGCGCCACGGCTGAGAGCGCGAGAGCGGCGCCGGCCAGGATCCGCGTACCGGTCGTCATTGCGTTCCACCTTTCTTCGCCGCGCGCAGCGTCTGCAGGTACGCCACCACATCGTCGAGATCCGTGGCGCCGAGGCGGTTTGCGTCGTACACGGGCATGAGCGATCGATCCTCGTGACGGAAGCTCTTGAGCGTCTTCTTGTCGAAGCTCTGGACGCGCTCGCTCGTGTCCATCACCTGCACGCTGAAGGTGTCTTCATTCATCGGCACACCGACAACCGTCCGGTCGTCCGCGGTCGTGAGGCTCACGGTGTCGAACTTCTGCGTCGCCTCGCCGAGGCCGCGCACTTCGCTCAGGTGCTTTCCCGGCTCGCGGATGGATTCGATGATGTAGGCGCGGGATCGCGCCGAGCCGACGGTCGTGAGCTCGGGCCCCAGCCGGCCGCCGCGCCCGTTGACGATGTGGCACGAGGAACAGCGCGTCGCGCCGAAGAACAGCGCTTCGCCGCGCCGCGCATCGCCTGTCACGGCGGCGGGGGCCTTTTCGAGGGTGCGGAGATACGCGACGATCCGCCAGACTTCGTCCTCGGTCAGCTTGTTCGGCGGCATCGCGGTCCCCGGCACGCCGCCGGTGATCGTGGCAGAGACATCCGCGTCCGAACCGCCGTGCGTCCACGAGCCGGTCGTCAGGTCAGGACCGCGCATGCCGCCATGCGCCGACACGCCGTGACAGAAGGCGCACTCCTGGCGGAAAAGGACGGCGCCGTCGGTGATCGCTTTCGGATCGCCGGCGAGCGGGTTCCGTGTAACGGTGGCGGCGGGTGACGGTACTTGTGCAGTCGCGGGGGCCGTCCCGGCGATGAAGGCGAGAACAATCGCGGCACGCAGGGACGTAGTGTGCGGGAGCATTGACGACCACCTCCGGCGTTCGAATGTGACCCCGAGGCCGACCGGCGAGCGGCGAGTCTACCACTCGGGTGAGATTTCTCTTAGAAAAGTCCGGCCGCGGCGAGTCTCCTGGATCACAATGTGCGGAACCCAGCCGCACTCGGCACGACCGTGAGTTTTCAACGACCGGAGGTCATGTATGGCTGTCAGTACCAAGATTTTTGTGGCCGTCCACGGGATCGGCGATCAGATCGGTTATGAGACGGTGTTATCGGTGGCGGGCCAGGTCGCAGGCTACTACGGGATCGCCCAGTCACTGCCCGTCGGCCGGTTTTACCCCGCCGCGCTTCCCAAGGACGCGGATCTGAGACCGATGCCGGTGCTCATGAGCACGCCACCGGACCCTGGGGCACTTGTCGGGTTCGGATTCGGGGAAGTCTATTGGGCCGGAATTGCCAGACGCCCCGCCAAGGACGGATTCGTCCTCGAAGAGACGAAGAAATGGGCGCGCACCATCAGCGGGCGCGTCGCCCTGCGCGCCATGGCGATCCAAGGTGAAGACGGGGCGTTGCCGGAGCGCGAACAACTGCGTCTCGTGACGGTCCTCGACGAGCTCATCGAAACGGTCTTCATCTTCGAGCGGCTCTGTTACCTGGCCGAGAAGGCCGGCTTCTTCAAGTTCAACCTCCGGGCGCTTCTCTCGGACTTCGTCGGCGATGTCCAGCTTGTCGCGGACTTCGGCGCCTATAGAAGCACCATCCTCAACGAATTCAATAGCGTGATGAACGCCGCGGCGAAGCTCGCACCGCCGACCGCCGGCTCAGCGATCGCCGGCGACGAGCCGAACGATCCACTGGTGTGGCCCACGGCCATCGGACGTCCTGCTTCAGACTCAACGACCGCCAGCAACGTGTCGAACGATCTGTACATCGTCGCGCACAGCGAAGGCTCCGTCCTGGCGTTTCTGGCCCTGCTGACAGCTCTCTCCGATCCGACGAAGGACGAGCACGCCTGGATCCGCTCCGTCAAAGGGGTGATGACGATTGGCTCGCCCATCGAGGTCCACCACCTGCTGTGGCCGGAGCTGTGGCAGCGAGTGCCGGGACCCGATCAACTGAGCCCGCACGCCGGCGCGCCCGTCATCGCGTGGCGCAACTACCTCGATCACGGGGATCCGATCGCCTACACGCTCACGCAGACCATCGGGTGGATGCATGCCAACGGCTTCGACCGGCACCTGAAACTCGAGCAGCATCCGTTCAGCCGATCGTATCTTCCAGGAAAGGCGCACACCGACTACTGGAACGACGAGGCGGTGTTCGGCCATTTCATCGAGACGGTCGTCAAGCCGGAGGCGCGTGGCAGCAAGGGCGACAAGGCGTTTCAGGACGCGCCGAGGAACAAACTCACGGCACAGATCGCGAGCTGGGTGATTCCCTATGCGGCGATTGTCGCGCTCCTCCTGGCGGCGACCTACAGTCTGCATCGCGGGGTCGCTGCCATTTTGCGGCCTGACGGCCTGTCTGCCGCGAGCGTGCTCCGCGACGTGGTTGGCATTGGATTGCTGCTGTTCGGCATGACCGTGGCAGGCCGGCTCCCGAGGCTCACTGCGGAGTGGAAGTACTGGGCCTTGAGCGCCGTCGTGTTCGTGTTGTCCATGGCCTCGTACAGCAACGTGGCGTGCCCTGATTCACAGCGCGCGCTCGGCCTCGCTTTCAGCCACATGGGCGGCGGCTCTGCCGCAGATCTGGAAGGGATCCCCTTGCGTCTTCCTGCGGACTGGTCGCTCCCGCCGTGCCGCAGCGATCGATATGCCGTGCCGCCAGGCCAGCCGGAGCCCGAGGGAAAGGCCGCCTGGCTGGCCGAAACGCGCAACGCGACGCGCGGACTGCTGACACTCGCCGCTGTCCTGGCACTCGTCGCAGGGATCACATCAAGCTGGTGGCCCTCCGGCGGCGTGCGGATCCTGCCTGGCATCGGCGCCGTCGCCGCAGTTCTTCTGGTGGTGAAACTGTTGTGGGAGACCCAGGCGCACCCCCAGGCATTGTCCCAACTCGCCGGTGCGGCACCGCCGTCTCAGGGCGGCGCCGATCCGACCAAGCTCGATTGGTGGCCGGTCGTCCTTGGAGTCGTCGGGTTTTTCTATCTGTGGTGGCTGGCCACGCTGCTGTTCGATCTGGTGTTCGTGTGGCACCGGTACATTCGAAACGAGGGGGCGACGCAAAGCGTCTCCCGGTTGTGGCGGGAGGGCTACAAACGGACGCGGGCGGAACGACTCGTCGATCACAAGCCCGCGCCGCCGGCCGCCGGAACCACTGCACATTGACATCGGGGGACACCGGAAAACGTTGCGCCGTGGCCGGGGCCGTCCGCGCGCTCCGACGGAGCGACCCTTGCAGCCAGCTGTACGCCTTATGACTTTCAAGCCGCTCGCCTCGCGCGTCGCAGTTGTTGCCGTCGCATTTGCTGCCGCGGTTACGGTTCTGCACGCCCAGAGCTCTGCCGTGGCCATCGCGGTTGACGCCGGTGCCAATCGTCGGACGATCAGCCCTGCCATCTACGGGGTGGCCTACGCGACGACTGCCCAGCTGCAGGATCTGAACGCGCCGCTGCATCGCTACGGCGGCAACAACACCTCGCGCTACAACTGGCAGTTGAACGCCGACAATCGCGGCGCCGACTGGTACTTCGAGAGCATCGCGGAATCGAGCGCGACGCCGGGACAGCGCGGCGACGACTTCGTCCTCGCGAGCCAGGCGGGCAATGCGGTGCCGATGGTGACCGTCCCGATCATCGAGTACATCGCGAAGGTGGGTTCCAGCCGCTCGAAGCTGGCGAGCTTCGACAGCCGTGTGTACGGCGCGCAGGACGACTGCGACTGGCAGTGGTTCTCTCAGGCGTGCAACGGGATGAAGGGCGGACAGCCGGTGGTCGGCAACAACCCCCTCGATGCGAACGTCCTGAACACGACGGCGATACAGGCGGCGTGGGCGTCGCATTTCGTCCAGCGCTTCGGCAGCGCCGCGGCCGGCGGGCTCAAGTACTACATCCTCGACAACGAGTACAGCATCTGGCACTCGACGCATCGCGACGTCCGCCCGACTGGCGCCACGATGGAGCAGGTGCGCGACGCGATGATCGCGTACTCCGGCGCGATCAAGTCCGTGGATCCTGCCGCGCTCGTCGTCGGCCCGGAAGAATGGGGTTGGAGCGGCTACACCTTGAGCGGCTACGACCAGCAGTACGGATCGACACACGGGTGGAGCTTCCTGCCGGACCGCAACGCACACGGCGGCATGGACTATCTACCCTGGCTGCTGCGTGAGCTGAAGACGCGATCCGACACCGATGGGCGTCGGGTGATCGACGTGTTCACCGTTCACTATTACCCGCAGGGCGGCGAGTTCTGGCCGGACGGCGACGTGAGCAGCGCGATGCAGCTGCGCCGCAATCGCTCGACACGATCGTTGTGGGATCCCGCCTACACCGACGAAACGTGGATCAACGACAAGGTGCAACTCATTCCCCGTCTGCGCAACTGGGTGAACACGTACTACTACACGGATACGCCCATCGGCATCACTGAATACAACTGGGGCGCCGAGAGTCACATCAACGGCGCCACGACGCAGGCCGACATTTACGGCATCTTCGGCCGCGAGGGACTCGACTTCGGCGCGCGCTGGACCACTCCCGCGACGACCACGCCGACCTATAAGGCGATGAAGATGTACCGGAATTACGATGGCGTCGGCTCCACGTTCGGGGACACCAGCGTGAAGGCGACGTCGACGGCCAATGCCGATAATCTCGCGGTGTTCGCCGCGCAACGGTCCGGCGATGGGGCGCTGACGGTCATGGTCGTCGCCAAGGCGCCGTCGGGATCGGTTGACCTGACGGTCAACCTCTCGAATTTTGCACCGGCCACCTCGGCTCAGGTCTGGCAGCTCACGGCATCCAATACCATCGCTCGCCTTGCCGATGCCACGGTGTCGGCTCAGGCCATCGTCACAAATGTGCCGGCACAGAGCGTCACGCTGTTCGTCATTCCGCCGTCTGGTGCTCCGTCGAACCAGCCGCCGGTAGCCCGTGCCACGGCAACTCCAGGCTCGGGGACGGCGCCGCTCGCGGTGGCGTTCGACGGCCGCGCCTCATCGGACCCGGACGGTTCGATCGCCAGCTACGCGTGGACGTTCGGCGACGGCGGCAGCGCCGCCGGGGCGACGACGAGCCATACCTATCAGAGTGCAGGCACCTACTCCGCCCGCCTCACCGTGACCGACAACCAGGGCGCGACGCATTCGACCACCGTCTCGATTCTCGTCGCCTCCGGTCCCACGCTTCCGGCCGCCCCCTCGAATCTGAGCGCATCGGTTGGTTCGGGTCGTGTCGTCACGCTGAACTGGAGTGACAACGCCTCGAACGAGACCGGCTTCTACGTCGAGCGAGCGGTGAAAGCGAAGAATCTGCAGTTCTCACGGATCGCGACGGTCGGCGCCGATGTGAAGACGTTCGCGAAGACCGAGACCGCGGACACGTGGGTCTACCGCGTCCAGGCGTTCAACAGCGTGGGCGCTTCGGCGTATTCCAACACCGCGACGATTCGCGTTCGATAGAAGACGAGCCACAGAGACACAGAGACACAGAGGTCGGAGCGCATGCACCGACCCCGACGCGCCGACGTGCGACGCGTTCAGCTCGGTGTCCTCGGTGTCTCCGTGGTTTGTACTTCGGACAGGTGCGGTCGCGGGACTGCAGAACTGCCGACTTATCGAACGACGCGGATCCGGTGCGCTTCACTGTCCGCGACGTAGACGACGCCATCGGCCTCGAAAACGCCGTGGGGTCTCGACAGCTTGCAGATCAGCGGATCGGGTTCCGAGCCGTCGCCGCGCGTGCCGGTTCCCAGCACGGTCGTGATGATGCCCGTTCGGAGATCGATACGGCGGATCACGTGATTCTCGGTATCGGCCACGTAGAGTGAGCCGTCCGATCCGATCGCGAGCCCCTTCGGGCCGGCCAGCGTCGCGTTACGCGCCGGGCCGCCGTCACCGCTGTAGCCCGATGCGCCGATGCCGGCGACGTGATGGAACGTCTGCGCCGCTCTGTCGATTCGCAGGATGGTGTTGCCTTCGCGCAACGCCAGGTACAGATCGCCGTTCGGCGCCAGGGCCAGCGTGCGTGGCCCGTTGAGCGGCGTGCCGCTCACCGCAGCGCCATCCGGCGTCGGCCTCGCGTCGCCCGTGCCGGCGTACGTCTCGATCGTTCCGGTATCGAGATGGATCCGGCGAATGCGCTGGTTGCCGATGTCGCACACCAGCAGAGTGCCGTCAGTGTCGACGACGAGGCTGTGCGGCTGGCGAAGCCGGGCGGCGGTCGCGGGCCCGCCGTCGCCGCTGAATCCGGCCGTGCCGGAGCCGGCGACGGTGCTGATCAGACCCGTGGCGTGGTCAACCTTCCGGATCACATGGTTGTCGCGCTCGGCGATGAACAGGTTGCCGAGCCGATCGAACCGCAACTCGTGCGGCATGTTGAGCGCGGCCGCAGACGCGGGTCCGCCGTCACCGCGGTATCCGCGTTCGCCGCTTCCCGCGATCGTGGTCAGCCGTTTCGTGGCGAGATCGAAACGCCGGATGCGCTGATTGTCGAGGTCGCAGAAGTACAGACCACCGTCCGGGCCAATCACCAGGCCGTAGGGATTGTTCACCTGCAGGTCGGAATAACCGGGAACCCCGGTGCCGACCAGCGTCGTCACCGCCGGCGTCGCGGCACGGCCACCGGACGCGCCGAGGAGAATCGCAACGAAGAGCGCCTTTGCGGTCACAGACGTGATGGCATCTTCGTAGAGACGTCCCACCGAAGGCAAGCGCTTGTGCAACACTAAACCCGTCGCGAACTGCAGGCCGGGTCCGTTCGGACCCGGCGTGCGGCGCTCCTGGCGGGTCCAAAGGACCCGCCCTGCATGCGAGAACTATCTGTGACCCGTCACGTTGTTCAAGGAGGTGCGTCGTGAAGAAGTTGTTGTTCGTGGTACTCGCCATCGGGCTGTTCGGCAGCCCCGGGATCGCAGGACAGTCGAAGCCGAATTCCATTCAAGGCGTCTGGCATGTTATGGAAGCGACGATCACCGGACCCGGCGCCCGGACGATTTCATTCGCCGAACGGCCCAACCTGACAATCATCACGGCCAAACATTACAGCCGGGTCGAAGTCCAGGCCGACGGACCGCGGCCGGTTCTGGCGGATGTGGCCAAGGCGAGCGCCGACGAGTTGCGCGCGGCATGGGGGCCGTTCGTGGCCGAAGGCGGGACATACGAGGTGGCCGGCAATCTGATCACGATGCGACCGATCGCGTCGAAGAACCCCGCCGTGATGGGCCCGGGAGTGTTCATCACCTACTCGTACAAGCTGGAGGGCGACACGTTGTCGCTGACCCAGCAGCGCAATCAGAACGGCCCGTTCCCCAATCCATTCTCGTTCAAGGCGGTGCGCGTCGAATGACGCCACCGGCGGTTCTGGTGGCCATGACCCCCGAGGCCACGGCTGCCCTGGACAACAAGCCGTACGTCTACGTGACCGTGCTGCCGTTCAGAATCGGCCGGGAAGCAAGGTCCCGGAGCCGGCTGACAAATATGATGAATGACATTGAGCGGCGGCTGAACACGGGGCCGCAGCTCAATGAGTTGTACCTGTTCGAGGCGTCAGCCTCCGGAGGTTTCAACATCTCGCGCGAGCACTGCGCGATCGACTGGGTTGACGGCCAGTTCATGCTCATCGACCGCGACAGTGCGTGCGGCAGTACGATCATCGAGTCGCGCGCTCACGAGCGACGCTCCACAATCGCCACCACCCAGGTTGGCCAGTACGGACCTGCCCGGCGGGCAGTCCTTCAGGACGGTGATCTGATTGTGCTGGGCCCGGTCGAGTCTCCGTATGTGTTCCGGTTCCAGGTTGAAAACCGCGAGACACAGGTCCGGTGAGCCTGACTGTCCGGGACGTCGACCGCGAACATACGGCGTCAGCGGAAACCCGAGATCAGGAAGGCATCTCGCAGCGTCGTCCCGCGGCACAGCAGCAGCGTCCGCCCGTCGGGCGACAGGGCGAATCTCAGAATCGCAAGATCGGTGAAGTTCGTCACGCGCGTTTCCCGGCCGTCCGCCAGCGAACGCCGCCACACGTTGGTGCGCTCGACTGTCGAGTAGATGATCGCCTTGTCGTCAGGCGCCCAGCCGAACCCGCCGCTGCCGGACGCCGGCGTAAAGTCGGAAAAGGTGTTGACCGGCTTCCCGGTCTGCACGTCCACGATCCCGATCGTCAGCGGCGCCCGCGCATTCTCACGATAGATGCCGGCGAGCAGGCGGCCATCGTGAGACAACCCCCCGCGTTCGAGTAGCGGCGCGACGACCCTGGGTTCGCCTCCGTCGACGTTCAACCGGTACGTCGCGGGCGCGCCGCTCGTGGTCGACGTGAAGTACACGCTCTTCTGATCCGGGGCGAACACGATGGCGGACGCGTCGGCGACTTTTGCCAGCAGGCGCGGGTTGCTGCCGTCCGCGTCGCTGCGCCAGATCCCACTGTCTTCACCGCGGTCGCCGAAGAACACAAGGCTGCGGCCGTCGGCCGACACGGCCGGCCACACCGACGTCCCCTCGCTCGTCAGCTGGCGCGGGTCGCTGCCGTCGGCCGCCGCCGACCAGAGCGTTCGCTGTCCCTGCACAGGGCGCCCGAAGACGAATCGCCGGCTGTCGGGCATCCAGGCGACCCCCGATGCGCCGTCGTACCGCGTCCCGTCGATCCGGCGCTCCGCCCCGCCCGCATACGGCATTTCGTACAGCCGGACGGAAGTATCGAAGCCGACGCTGACCAGCGATCGGCCATCCTCGCTGATGCTGATATTCCGGTACTCGACGACGTCGTTGGTGACGTGACGCAGCGGCCCCGACGGGAACGGCTGAAAGTAAATCTGTCCGCCGTTGCC
>Ga0105248_10001231_pt1 | contig 28569 bp, 21 predicted proteins | sample KBSS34metaG_FD_81524 | JGI IMG/M metagenome (GOLD analysis project Ga0105248, IMG submission 81524) | Switchgrass rhizosphere microbial communities from Kellogg Biological Station, Michigan, USA - KBS S3-4 metaG | ecosystem: Host-associated > Plants > Roots > Rhizosphere > Soil | place... | reverse complement strand
TTGACATACATTTTTACGAATTCATCAGCCAACTCCGTAGTCATATCGCGGGCAAAACCCATGGCATATTCGAGGGCTTCTTGACGATGTTCGAGCGAGTAGAGGACCGAACGCTTGAAAATATCAGCGGCGGTGCTCATCATTTCCTCGCCCATATCTTTGCGGACGGCGTTACCACCGAGCGGCAGAGGCAGGCCGGTTTCGGAGTGCCACCACTCACCCAAGTCCACTATTTTGTGCAAGCCTTCTCGGCCATAAGTAAGCTGTCCTTCGTGGATAATCAAACCGGCTCCATATTTCCCGGAGAGTACCTGATCGATTATTTGATCAAACGGCACTTCTTCAACTTTCAGTCCAGGGCACCACATTTGCATAAGCAGGTAGGCGGTGGTCATTTTGCCGGGAATGGCTACGGTCATATTTTTCAAGTCGTCTCTACCGACACCGGCTGCGGCAACGACTTTGGGGCCGTAGTTGTCACCCATGCTGGAGCCGCAAGAAGCAAGTTTATAGTGCTGTCGCACGTGGGGATAAGCGGCAAAAGAAATAGCAGTGACTTCATAGGTGCCCTTCATCGCTTCCAGGTTCAGGCTCTGAATATCATTCATCACCTGTTTGACGGTCAGACCTTTTGTATCAAGCTTATTTTTGGCCAGGGCATAGAACATGAAGGCGTCGTCGCTATCGGGGCTGTGAGCGATGCGAATTTCTTTCAAAGTGACTGACATTAACAAGATCTCCAGAGGCTCCTAAATTGTCCTTCTTTTCGGTAGGAATGAGCATGAGCAATTTCACAGGAACGATGATATTCTGGCGCTCATCACAGAATCTTGACAGTCACTATCAGGGGAAAATTCGATGAAATCTGGACAGCTCTTCACCTTCGGGCTCTTGTCAATCTCAATTTCCGCAGCCTCGTCTCTTTCACTGGCACAGGCTGCTAACGCCACAGACGCCTTTCCTAAGGCTTATGACGCTACATATGAAAATAAAACGGCGCAGGGCATAACGAAAATGCACATGCTCTCCAATGGCAAAGGCCAAATGCGCACAGAGTGTGCCGGTCCCGGCGGTATGAATGTAATAACGATCACTGACTTCGCCAACCAAACCACCGGCACGATTATGGAAGCACAAAAAATGATCGTCAAAGGAAAATTCAGCAAAGATACGGCCTCTGTAATGGATGAAGCCGAAGCCAAGAAACTCAAGGCCACAAACCTCGGCACAAAAATGGTCAATGGCCACATGGCCCAGGGATGGAGCTACAAAACCAAGGACGGCACCACAGAAATTTGGACCGACAAAGATTTGCAGGTGACGGTCAAACAAATTACAAATGCAGCCGGCTACAAGAGCGAAATGAATATCAAAAGTCTGAGCGCCAATCCGCCCGCTACCACAAGCTACAAGTTGCCGACCACTGGCTACACGGTTCTGGCAAACCAGAAATAGTGGCAGAATTAGTCTCGGATCGGTTGGGACTATTTACTTAATTACAGTCGTTTAGTTCGTAGATAGAATCCGACCATTCCAGCGGTTGTTCCAGGCTTACACCCGGGGGAACCGCTGGACTTTCATATATCTTTTTGAGCGTATTTATGTCACGTGTGCTGACCTGGGCAAAATGAATTTGCGCCGGGCGCCCTTTGGCAGCCGGTTGTATTTCGATTGGGAACATCAAATCAGAAGCCTTGTCACTGTGCCCAAATAGGCCCAGAGCGTGGCCTACTTCATGCATAAAAACACCAGCCAGTGTACGCTCCGGAATTTCCGGTGGGTAGAAACTGGGACGCAATAAATAGATGATTACCCGCATGTCGCCATGGGCAATATTGAGCCTCGTAACACCGAGTGTTTTGGGAGGAAGCTGGTTGACCCAGGTAATTTCAACAGAGGCCGGCTCCAGTGGTAGTGCCAGTTTTACCGGTACGTACTGATCCCAGCGGGCGACGACTGCTTCTAAGGCACGCTGCCAGGATTCCGGTGAGTCCTTGGGCAGGCGCAGGCGCACGGGGAAACTCCTCCAGTGCGCGTAACTTTGCCCTTGCTGGCCGTTCTGGCCAGGGAAGCGGCGAATCGAGGCCAGATAGTCGCCGGATTTAACGTCGTAGTACAGTGAATTTGCCACAAGTGATGCGTCGGCGGTTAAGCCAAGGGAGGTGGGAGAGGCCGGTCTTCCCTGCTGCGCTTGTTGAATTTGTTGGCCTTGTTGAGGTCGGCCGAAATTGGGATTTTGTTGGGCAAATTGTTGAGGCATTTGCTGCGGCGGTCTCTGCATCTGTTGCGGCATCTGTTGCGGCATCTGCTGCGGCATTTGTTGCGGCGGTTTCTGCATCTGCTGCGGCATTTGTTGCGGCGGTTTCTGCATCTGTTGCGGCATTTGCTGCGGTATTTGTTGCGGCATCTGCTGCGGCATTTGCTGCGGCATTTGCTGCGGCATCTGTTGCGGTATTTGCTGCGGCATCTGCTGCGGCATCTGCTGCGGCATCTGTTGCGGCATCTGCTGTTGCAACATTTGCTGGAATTGATTTTGCGTCGCCGGGTTCATCGCTTGCTGTGGCAACTGCTGCGAAGGATCCGGCTGACCCGGTACGCTCCAGGGAGAGAGAGTAGTTTGGGGCGGGGGCTGCAAGGGCGAAAGGGCCGGTGTGCCCGCCGGCTGCGTCAACCAGGCATTGCCGCCGCTGTTGTCACCGCCGCCGGAATTAGGGGGAGAAGACGACGAAGGAGAATTTTGTGGGGTATTTTGGCGCGACTGGGCGCCGCCCTGCGCACCGAATCCGGTACCACCAAGAAGTTTTACTTCCAGACGCGCAATACGGTCGGAAATTGCGCCTTCTTTGGCAGAGCCCAACACTTCCTTTTCCAGATGGTCCAATCTATCTGGTACTTCGTGCTCATGATAATTGCAACCAAAAGCTTTTTGCTCAAGGCTATTGACCCGCTCCTCATCCTGAGCCGTGACAATAGGATCCTCTCCGGCCGGAGTCATAGCCTGACCGAAACCCGCGCCCTGATCGGAAGTCGCACCTCTAGATCCTTGATTGGAGCCAGGCGTTGGTTGAAATGTTTTGCCCAGCGGCCGACCCTGGATCGGAGTGTTATTGAAAGCACCACTGGCTGGATTATCAGGAGTATCATCCAATTGCAGCTTGGATGTATCGATGGCCTTGAACACTGGCTGGGGATCCGCAGCCCAAGCCCCGCCGTCGGAGTAGAGAGACAATTGGCCGCTCAATAGAATTGCAGACAAGAAAATCCTTGTGGGGAGAGCGAACTTTTTCACGCCACTATGTCCTCACTGAACTCGCCGCCAATTTTCAGGCCGGCCTGCAAATCCAAAAGTTGCTCACTGAGAATAGGACTGAATGTCGCTTCCGACTGATGAATAACCTCGGTCAAGATTTTGCAAATGCCCGGGTCCATTTGGCGCAAAATCGTCCGACTTTCGGGCACAGAAAAAGCGGCCACACTTTCGGCCCAATATTCTTCTTTGCTGGATTTAGCATAACCGGATATAAACATCCGGTTCGGCAAATTTTCAGGACGACAGAGTTCCGATGTGCCGTTATAGCCGGGTGGCGGCGGCTGGACCTTGTGCGAACGCTTCAGTCTAGCTTGATAAAGTTCGGCCACGCGGTCTTGAGTGGCTTGCGAAAGACAAAATTGTAGTTGATGACCAAACTCGTGGGAAACAACTAAGTTGACCCGCACTTCCACATGCGGATTCCAATGTGTAGATACCACCGCCAGCGCGCCAAATCTTTTAAAAAGATCGATATCACGCTCGAATTCCTCAGCGTCCAGGTCAACCATACCCGAGCGCACGCGAGTCACCCCGGCAGCGCCGTGCTTGACGTTGCCCAGAGCGGCGTTGCCTTCGCTTTTGCGCACCACCTGCAATAATCCACTGGCGGCCCAGATTTGCAAACTGTCGATCACGTATTTCTTTTGCTGCAACGAAAGTTTGTCAAAATCCTGGAAATAGCGAATGATTTCGTTTTCCGAATAGGTCTTATCCTTGCGGTAAAGTGGCTTGTAGTATTCGTGGCGCCACTTATTGCCGTTCGATTTGACACCGTCGAAATAAATGCTCAGACTAGTATTTTCGTCCAGCTTGCGTCGCGCCACCTTGGATTTGCGGTCGCGTACATGAATCACACCACTATCGTCAAATTCGCCGACAATACGGTGCTCTTCGGTTGTGATGCGGCCGTTGATCACAGTAAATTTGCGGTTGTTGAACTCCAGATTGCCGGTTGGTCCACCGAATTCACTTGTCGGCAGGGTTAGTTCAATGCCACTAGAGTCGATACCACGAAAAACACAGCCCTCGACCTCATCAATCAGTCGCCACTGCACCATGTCCTCGGACTCGGAGCCGGGATTTTTCAAGTAACCGTCTTCGTAGAGGTAGCCTACAGCAGTGCCATCCATATAGACATTACCGTAATCGACAACAAGAACATTGCCCCCCAACTCCAGGAAACCTGTGGGGCCCTGAACGCTGTTCTCATCGCCTGATTTGTCGGACACGGTCATGGTTTGCACCGATACCGCCTTTGTCTAGGATCTAGCATTTTCCGCTCGCTACTATTATTTCGCGGCAATGGCTCCCACCGAATCTTTAGCTTTAGCCCAATCAGCCAGGAATGATTCTACGCCTTTGTCGGTCAACGGATGAGAGACAAGCTGTTTGAATACTTTATAGGGCATGGTCGCTATATCGGCGCCGGCCAGAGCGGCTTTGGTGATATGAACAGGGTTGCGGATACTGGCGGCCAACACTTTGGTATCAATCGATTGAACGGCAAACATGGCGGCTATTTCTTCGATCAGACCGATGCCATCTTGATTTATGTCATCAAGTCGACCAACGAAGGGACTGACGAAGTAGGCTCCGGCGCGGGCGGCCAACAAAGCCTGGTTGGTGGAAAAACAGAGGGTAACGTTTACTTTGATACCGTCCTTGGACAAAATGCTGGTGGCGGACAAACCGGCTGGGGTTAGTGGGCACTTGACTATAACATTAGGAGCCCACTTGGCAATATCCCGCCCTTCGCGCACCATGCCTTCTGGATCGGTAGCCACAACTTCGGCCGAAACCGGGCCTGGCACAATCTTACAAATTTCCTGGACAAGCTTCTTGAAATCCTGCTTTTCTTTGCCGACCAGGGTCGGATTTGTCGTAATGCCATCGAGGACGCCCCAGGCGGCGATTTCACGAATTTCATCGAGGTTGGCGGTGTCTAGAAATAAAAGCACGCGAGGCTCCTTTGCTAATTGTCGGTAAAATCTCATTCAAAAGATTGCAGAATCTCAGTATAGCTAATATGCCGAGAGTCGTAGCAGGATAATATTGTCTTTGAGCAGTTGTAAACATGCTCCTATTTCCACGTCTTCCAGCAGGACCAGGCACGCTTGAGTTTGCGTAACTACCAATCCGAATCACCGAGTCCATCGAAGGCACCTTCGGCCATTCAGATTCTGCTGGCGGCGGCTACCGGGGTTTCCCTCGGCCTTCTACTAACAAATTTTTATAAGCACCAGCCCCTCAAGGCTCATGGCCAGGATGTCCGTCCGGCTCAAAATGCACAGCTGGCGGGGCAGTCGGCCAGCCTGATTGCCGCTCAGGCGCCGGCTCCAGCTAACGGAATGCCCGGAGTAATCGACATCTCCAATTTTAATCTCTGGCCCAAGCTGGACAGCCGTATGAACGTTCTACTTATGGGCGTGGACAGCAACGGCCGCGATACCGAGCGCTTCACCGGTTGCCGATCCGACACGATGATGATTGCCAGCCTTGACCCCAAAACCCACAAGGTGTCGCTGATTTCATTGCCGCGCGACTCGCGGGTGCGAATAGCCGACAACCACGGCGTCGACAAGATTAACTCAGCCCATGCCCTGGGCGGCCCGGACTTGGCTGTCAAAACCGTAAGCGAAGACTTCGGCGTGCCGATCGATCACTACATTGTGATCGACACCCAGGGATTAAAAAAAGTCTTCGAAGCACTGGGGCCGGTGGATGTTCTGGTGGAAAAACCGATGCACTACCGCGACCGCGCCGGTCGTCTCAATATCGCACTGGAACCCGGCGTAGTCACCATGGACGCTAATAAACTGGAAGAATATGTACGCTTCCGCCACGACGCCAAAGGCGACATCGGCCGCATCGAAAGACAGCAGTGGTTTATGCGCCAGGTGAAAAAGAAACTGGAAGAACCGCAGGTGCTACTGAAAATGCCCCAGCTTTTCCAACTTGCCGGCGACTATGTGCGCACTGATTTGAGCGTGGAAGAAATGGCTAAACTAGCCGGTTTCTGCAAGGACATCAAAACAGGTGAAATTCAAACGGCGATGCTTCCCGGTATAGGCACTTACATTGCCGGTGGCAGCTACTGGCTGCCCGACGCGCAGAGCGCCGCCATTGTCTTGCACCGCATGACCGGCTCACCGCTGGCTACTGCCACAATCGCCCGCAACACCGGCTCATCAATTAAATCGGTGGTCAATCGAGACACTGACAGAGACGGCGTCCCCGACGGCTCCGATGAGAGCGAGACCAACGATACTGTTAATAACGCCCTTGCCGCCTCCTACACCGATAAGCCACTGTCGGTGGTGGTGCGCTATCCCCGTGGAGGCGAAGAGTTGGCCAAAACTCTTACCGCCAGACTTGAAGAAAAAGGCATGACCGTCAAATATAGACAGCGGGGCGAATCGGCTGAATGTGCGCACGAGCAGATAATTGAAACAAGCTACCGCGCCGACGATGAGATGGCCTCTAAATTGAAAGGCGCAGTCGCTGAGTTATCGCCTTTTGCCCTGAGCCTCAACCTCGATGCTCGTGCCTCCGCTGATTTTATTATCGTAATTTCACCGAATACACAAATAGCCGCTCCTCTAGTTTCAGCCGAACCGGAGACGGACGGCAATAGCAGTGAAGAAGCCTCTAAAGGCGTGGTTTCCCGCAACCCAATCAGTAAGGCCTCAGTCAGTGGCAGAACAGTCAACCGCTGATTTTACAAGAGAAAGACATGTCCCTCCCACAATCCAATAGTGCTTGTCTCAATCTGTCAGTGCAAGCAATTTTGATCTGTAAATTTGCCTGTGCTATTACAACCGGTGCGCTGATCTCGATCAATGTATCGGCCCTGGCAAAAGCAAAGATGAGCAGCGTGGACGAGCAGCACTACAGAGAAATGACCAGCTCGGCAAAGTCACTGAACAAAGCCAAAGACTGGGCCAAATCACGCGAAAAATACGCAGAAGCTTTGGAACTGGCCAAACGCAGTGAAGATCAAGACAAACAAGTAAAAATGCTCTTGCGTATAGCAGGCACTTTTGTCGAACAGACAGACTTTGCCGCGGCCGAAACCAATCTGCGCCAGGCCCTGGAAATTGCCGAAAAGAGAGACGAGGCAGAGCAAGCGCAGATTGCATCTTGCCTGTACGAACTGGCAAGCGTTTTAACTAAAGAAAAAAGAGAAGCCGAAGCAAAACCGATATTTGCTCGTTGCCTGGAAATGTCGGAAAAAGTATTCAGTGCCAACAATCCTATCCTTGCCGTGCGCAAGGGTGAATACGCAGCCATCCTAGGCAAGCTGGGCCAGAAGGCCGAGAGCGATAGACTGAACGCCGAAAGCCAGGAAGTTATTAACGCATTCATGGCCGATATGAGTAAAAAAATAAAAGAGGCCTGGCATCAACCGCCCGAGAGTTTCAGCTATCGCATCGGTGTCGACTACGAAGTCCTCAATCACGGCAAAGTGCGCGACATCGAAGTAACCAAATCATCCGGTTCTGCAATCGCCGATAAGGCCGCCGTCGACGCCATCAAGAACGGAGCACCCTTCAGCGATATCGACTCAAAGGACCCGGACGAGAAGTTCACCATGGCCTTCAGTTTCGACTACAACTACCATCACGGCAAAGGCGGCCCCGGCAGCCCTCCTCCTCTCGCAACAGGCAAGGACAATCAAACACATTTCGGCAATCAAGAGAGGTCAAGGAAGAAACCGAAGCCAAGCTCAAAGCGGAAAAAGAAAAATGCGCAGGTCTGAAAGAAAAGATTGAAACAGCGCTGAGCAAATCTACGCTGGAAGCAGCTGATCTAAATGCTTTGGCCGATCTATACAGTGACCTGGCCGAGAGTCTGGCGGTGCAGGGCAGCTACCAGGAAGGGGTCGACACACTGACTGCGGCCATGGCCAAGGATTGCTTCAAGAAAGAGAACTCGGCCAGGCTATCGTTGATGGTTAGTCTGGCTCATATTCACTTGTATGCCGACGACGCAAAAAAAGCCGAACCAGTTTTAAAAGAAGTGGTTAGTGCCGCTGAATTCTCCACAGTACCGCTAAAAGTAAGACAAGAAGCTTTCGAAGACTACGGTAACTGCCTGACAAAGAATCACAAATTTGCTGAAGCGCAGGATTTTTACAGCAAAGCTAGAGAGTTAAAATAATGAAATCGAGCAAATTAGGTACGTTACCCGTAGTGGCCTCGATTATTGTAGTCTTGTCGATCATGGCCGGCGGACTTCTCCAGACTCTGACTTTGAAGCTTTCGCAGAAAATGTCTCATTCTATGCACTCTCAATTGGTCTTCATTCAAGCAGTCAAAGTAGCCCAATTGCTTAAGGACGCAGGCGACGCCCTGGGTGGATTTGCCATGTCAAAATCACCGCAGTTTGCTGAAAAATTCAACTCCGCCAATGTCGCTTTGCCCAAGGCAATGGAGGAACTGGGAAATCTCGGTCCTTTCGAAGGGCAGGAAGCTGAGGCTGTCAGCCAATTTAAGCAAAATATGTCGGAAGCGATGATGGCCATGGGAAAAATGCGCGAGATAATGACCGCCACCGCCGATGGTGATATGAGTCAACGCCGGCACGGCTACATGCTCTTTAGAACCATGAAAGAAAGCGGCGAAAAAATTCAAACCTGCCTCGTACGTCTGGAGCCTATGGGCGGGATCGGCAACTGTTTGCAAGACAGAGAAAATCTGGAACGAGAAGCCGCAACTCTGCGCATGACTACTGTTGCCTGGCTGCTGTTTTCCATTCTTTCTGTGCTCTTTTTGATTGCCACGATGGCTACGCGACTGCGCCAGGCGAACTAAAGATGCCTCAGGCCATTTAGAGATTGCGCTGAGCTTTCAATTGTAAAAGCGCGTCGCCTATATAAATAGCGAGACTGATCCAAATCAGCGAAAAGGCAATGAAATGCTCCATGGTGAATTTTTCTTTGTAGACAAAAACAGCCAGCAGGAACTGCATGGTCGGCGATAAATACTGGAGAAAGCCCAGGGTTGAGAGGCTGACAAGATTGGCGGCGTGAGCGAACCAGAGCAGGGGGAAAGTAGTCACTGGCCCGGAGAGCATTACCTTGGCCAGAAGGCCGAGATCACGCAAGACCAGTAAGTTTCCGCGCCAGTATTCATAGGCCAGAAAAGCCAGGGCTGGAGGTGTCATCAGCATGGTTTCGCCGGCAAGACCAAGCAATGGATCAAGAGCTGCCCTTTTGCGCACCAGACCATAGAAGCCAAAAGTAAGAGCGATGGCCAGTGATAGGTATGGCACTTGACCGACAGTCAGACTCATCAAAATCACCCCCAGAGAGGCAACCGCAAAAGCCAGTTTCTGCCTGAGGTTTAAAAACTCTCCTAAAAATAAGCGCCCAAGAATGATCGAAACCAGGGGATTTATAAAATAGCCAAGGCTTACTTGCAGGAGCATTTTCTCTTCGATGGCCAGAACAAATAGAAGCCAATTAGCACTGAGACACAGGCTGCTAATACAGAGCCAGAGCAACTTACGTCGGTCGGTTAAGATTTCTCGCAGGGCTTTGAACTTAGCCCGTGTGCAGATAAAGAAGGTAAGAGTAACCAGGGACCAGAGAACGCGCTGTGCCACCAATTGTGGTGCCGAGACCGTGACAACCAGCTTCCAATAAATCGGTACGAGTCCCCAGAAGCCGTAGGTCAAAAGCGCGTATGCCAGTCCGCTCAAAGCTATAATTACCTTATTTCAAAAGGGTACTATGACTGAACTTGCCTCATTTGCCTACCTCGACCGCAAACAAATCCCTTATATAAGGATGGAATTCTCGCCCCAGACTGAAAAAGGCGCAGCCAATGTGGCCCGCGCCCTGGGATTTCCCGAGCGCGCCATGGTCAAGACTTTGATTTTTGAGACTGACACCGGCGAAAGGGCCCTGATTATGGTCGGAGGTGATCAAAACGCCATCTCAGGCCATCTCAAAAAAGCGCTTGGTTCGCGCAACATAAAAATGGCCAGCCCCGAGACTGTAATTGCGGTGACAGGCTATGAAATCGGCTCAATTCCGCCATTTTCCTGGCAGGCTGAAGGTTTCCGCACGATATTGGAAGAGTCACTGCTGGAGCAAGAAAAGCTTGGGGTGGGCACCGGCCAATGGGGGCAGGAAATTATTATTACCCCTATGGATTTGGTTCAGGCCTGTGGCGCCATCATAGTCAATCTTACCGACCGGGAACGCCCGATATTTCCGGGCTAAGAGCGGTTATCCCTGAGCATTTTTTGGACCGGGGAACAAAAAACGGTTAGAATTAGTCACACTAATTGTTAGCATTGCTAACAATCGACCCCGAGTTACCAAGAGCTTAAGTAAAGACATGACTCTGGCAAAGATAGCCCCTGACCAGGGGCAAAAAGCACCCAATTATGGGACTCTGGCCGACCAGGTAGCGGCAAGGGTAATCGAAGCCACGCCGGTGGTTATGCACTTCATCAGGAGCCGCATCAAGACCAGGCCCGATCTGCACCCCTCGGTCCCCCAGGTGCGAGTCATGGCCTTTATTGAAAAACACCCGGGCTGCTCACTGACGCACCTGTCAGAATTTCTGGCCATCACCAGTGCCTCGGCTTCCACCATGATTGATCGCCTGGTGCGACTCGGCTATGTCGACCGCGACATAGACCCGCTCAAAAGGCGCAAAGTAATTTTGCATCTTACCCCACTTGGCAAAAAAGAATTGCTGGCAGCCAGAAGCGTGGCTGTCGCAGCACTCTCAGCGCAGTTATCGCAACTGAGCGCCGAACAGCTCAAAGGTATAGAAGAATCGATGACGATACTAAAGGGTGTCTTTAGCACTGTATACGGTGCCATGGACGAAGACCTAAACGAAGGAAAGACCACAAAATGAGTTCGGGAAATACTCCTGTCGACGTCGAAAAGAGCTCTGACAGCACTTCCACCGGAAGCGACAAGGGCTCGCTCAAAAAAATCGCCATCGCTCTGGTGGTATTAGTTATCGGCTGTGTCCTCATTTATTTTGCTCCGACCATGCTCAAGGGCACCGACACAAGCAAGGCTGACAAGAAAAAGGACCGCGTTGTTCCTGTCAACGTGGCCACCGCGGGCCTTCAAACCGTACCGATTGAAATCCGCAGTATAGGTAACGTCCTGGCTTTTTCCACTGTCAATGTCACTCCCCAGGTGAGCGGTCAGTTGACCAAGGTCTATTTCACACAAGGTCAATTTGTCAAAAAGGGTGATCTCCTCTTTCAAATAGATCCCCGGCAATATCAAGCTGCTCTTACCCAGGCCGAAGGCAATGTGGCCAAAGACAGAGCCATGGTGCAATCGGCCATGGCCAAATTGACCAGAGACAAGGCCTCAATCGGTCAGGCCGAAGCCAACCTAAAAAAAGACAGGGCCTCACTTGCCTATGCCAATCTGGAAAAAGGCCGTTATGCCATGCTGGTCGACCAGGGTGTCGTCTCACACGAGCAATCCGATCAATACAACACCAATGCCGCCACCGCCGACGCTACCATCCAGGCGGACATGAAGGCAATTGAAAACGCCAGGGCTGTTGTACAAGGCGACCAGGCCGACATTGACACTGCCAAAGGCACGCTGCAAGCCGACCAGGGCGTGGCCGACAATGCCAGATTGCAACTCAGTTGGACAACCATCCGCTCGCCCATGGACGGACGCACAAGCTCGCTAAATGTCTATGAGGGCAACATAGTTAACGCCACCGGCATGCCACAGCCTATGGTATCGATTGCCCAGGTCAACCCCATCTATGTCACCGTAGCGGTGCCCGAGCAGTATTTGAATGACCTGCGCCGGGCACAGATCGACGGCACACTAAAATTACAAGCCCTGATCGAAGGTCGCAAAGCCGACTACGTCAACGGCACCATTTCCTTCATGGAAAATACAGTCAACACCAGCACCGGTACCATTACCATGCGGGCCAGCTTCCCCAACGTCGATTCCAGGCTCTATCCGGGCCAGTTTGTTGACGTACTGATCTCCATGCCGCCTAAAGGTCCATCGGTGACGGTACCTACCAGAGCCGTACAAAACACCCAGCAGGGGACCTCAGTTTATGTCGTCAAAGCAGATAAAACCGTCACTCTGACCCAGATCAAAGCGGGCCAGGCGGCCGGCGACTTCACCGCCGTGCGCGAAGGTATTAACTCCGGCGATATCGTAGTCACGGATGGTCAGCTGCAACTCTCTCCAGGGGCCAAAATCAAAGTTCAACCCACCCCAGATGACAGCAAAGATGCCGGTCGAAGCCAGAATTCCGGCGGGCAAAAAACACTGGAAGTGAATTCAAAGACCGAGCAATAACGATGAATATTTCTCGCCTATTCATCGCACGACCAGTTATGACGACACTGGTGATGGCCACCTTTGTCATCTTCGGCATCATTGCCTATGCCACTTTGCCCGTTAACGACCTCCCTGCCGTCGACTCCCCATCGATAACGGTCTCGGCATCGGTGCCCGGAGCCAACGCCGAAACAATGGCTTCGGCAGTGGCCACCCCGCTGGAAAAACAATTCAGCACCATAGCCGGACTCGATAGTATCAACTCCACCAGTTCACTGGGTTCAACCACAGTGACAATGCAGTTCAGCCTCGACCGCAAAATTGATGGTGCCGCTCAGGATGTGGAATCGGCCATAATTGCCGCCCGCCCCTACTTACCGGCAAATATGCCGACCCCGCCCACTTTCCGCAAAGTCAATCCCGGCGACATACCGATCATGTTTGTCGCCCTTTCATCTCCCACCCTGCCACTCTACGCCGTCGACGAATACGCAGAAAACATTATTGCCCAGCGCATATCCATGGTCAGTGGTGTGGCACAAGTCATGGTCTTCGGATCGCAAATTTATGCCCCGCACGTACAGGTCGATCCGCGGCTGATGGCCTCCTACGGTATCGGCATAGACCAGGTAGCGACGGCGGTGCAAAAGGCCAACGTAAATCTGCCCTGCGGCACCCTCTACGGTCCGGAAAAGGCCTACAACATTCAAGCCAACGGCCAACTCTTCAACGCCGAAGCTTTCGCACCACTGATCGTCACATATAAAAACGGGGCGCCAATCAGACTGCGGGATATCGGCCAGGTCATAGACAGCGTGCAAACTGACAAGGTAGCGTCCTGGTATAACGGCACCCGGGCGGTAGTACTGGCCATACAGAGACAACCGGGCACCAACACCATCCAGATTGTCGACAACATCAAAGAAATGATGCCCACATTTCGCGCTGTCTTACCCGAGGCAGTGCAGTTACAAGTATTGTTCGACCGCTCCGTTTCCATTCGCCGGTCGGTCGATGACGTCAAACGCACTCTGCTCATTACAGTGGCTCTTGTCGTTCTGGTCGTCATGCTCTCACTGGGCAGTGTACGCACCACCCTCATAGCCTCGGTCACGTTGCCTATTGCAATTCTCGGCACCTTTGCGGCGATGAAGATATTTGGCTTTACCATGAACACAATTTCGCTCATGGCACTGACTCTTTCAGTCGGCTTCGTTGTAGACGACGCCATCGTTGTGCTGGAAAACATAGTCAGGCACATCGAAATGGGAGAGCCACCGCTTTTGGCTGCGGTCAACGGTTCGCGCGAGATATCTTTCACAGTCATCTCCATGACGATTTCGCTAATCGCTGTATTCATCCCCATCCTACTTATGGGCGGTGTTGTCGGTCGTCTCTTTTTTCAGTTTGCCGTGACCATATCGGTGGCGATTCTAATCTCCGGTTTTATCTCGATCACCATGACACCCATGCTCTGCAGTCGCTACTTGAAGGCAGCGAACGAAGAGAAGCGGGGCAAACTTCACAGATTTTCGGAAGGCTGCTTTGAATATGCGACCCGCTTCTACGACAAAACTCTAAAAGTGGCCCTCGATCACAAACCACTTGTACTGGTCAGTTTTGTCCTCATGCTCGTTTTGACCGTAGTCTTGTTCAAGGTCGTGCCCAAAGGCTTCATGCCCAGTGAAGACACCGGTCAGATTCAGTCGACCACAATAGCGGCAGAGGGCACATCCTTTGACGCCATGGTAGAACATCAGAAGCGCTTTGCCGACATCGTCCAGGCCGATCCCAATGTCCAGGGCGTGATGTCCAGTGTCGGGGCCAGTGGCCCCAGTCCTGCGGTAAACCAGGGCCGCATGAACATATTTCTCAAACCCAGATCCGAACGCAAACTGTTGGTCGATGGTGTAATTGACGGTCTGCGCAAAAAGACAAAAGACATCCCGGGCATGAATCTTTTCATGCAAAATCCCGGTGGCATCCGCATTGGCGGCCAACAAACCAAGGCTCTTTACCAGGTCACACTGTCGGGCCCGGACTTGCCGGTGTTGTACGACACCGCAAACAAAGTGGAAAAGAAACTGAAGACAACCAGCGGACTTATTGACGTCAATACCGATCTGCAAATAAAAAATCTGGAGCTGGCGGTAGCTATAGACAGGGACAAGTGCTCCAAGCTGGGCATCAGTGTACAGGCTGTGCAATCGGCGCTAAACAGCGCCTATGCGGCCCGCCAGATTTCTGTAATTTATACGCCGACCAATCAATACTGGGTCATTCTAGAAGTCTTGCCGCAATACTATCAAGACCCATCAATGCTCAAATGGTTCCGCCTGCGCACCTCCGGTGGTGACCTGGTACCACTGGACACGGTGGCTAAGGTGTCACGCGGAGCAGGTCCGCAATTGATCAGTCACCTGGGCCAATTTCCATCCGTGACACTTTCATTCAATCTGGCGCCTGGCGCAGCTCTATCCGATGCCGTAGAGTCGATAACGGCACTCAAGGCCTCACTCATTCCACCCGGTATAAACTGCAGTTTCCAGGGCACCGCTCAAGTATTCGAAAGCTCGCTCTCTAATCTGGGGATACTGCTTCTAATTGCCGTGGTGGTCATCTATATCGTTCTTGGTATTCTCTATGAAAGTTTCATTCACCCCATAACAATTCTCTCAGGGCTGCCCTCAGCCGGCCTGGGAGCTTTGATTATCCTGCTTATCTTTCATGTCCCCCTGGACATTTACGGATTTCTCGGCTTAATCATGCTCATCGGTATCGTCAAGAAAAACGCCATCATGATGATCGACTACGCCGTCGAAGTCGAACGAGCAGAAAATCTGCAGCCGGAAGAAGCAATTTACAAAGCCTGCCTGACTCGCTTCAGACCAATCATGATGACGACCATGGCCGCGCTTCTGGGCTCTGTGCCACTGGCTCTAGCCATAGGCGAGGGCTCCGAAACGAGGCAGCCACTGGGCCTTTGTATCGTCGGAGGGCTGCTGGTCTCGCAACTTGTCACTCTATACATCACACCGGTCTTCTACATCTATCTCGATAAACTGCAACACCAGATGTCGAAAATCAAAATATCTGGTCTATCAAAATCTTTGAGAAAACGAAAAATAAGAGAGCAGCCGCTATGAACCTGGGATCCATTTTTATCTTAAGACCGGTTATGACCACCCTGGTGATGGTGGCCATACTATTTTTCGGCATCATGGGCTATCAAAGCCTGCCCATATCAGACCTTCCTAACGTCGACTATCCAACCCTGCAGGTGACTTCTAGCCTACCTGGAGCATCAGCCGAGACCATGGCTTCGGCCGTTTCTATGCCGCTGGAAAAACAATTTGCCACCATATCCGGTCTCACCCAGATGACCTCCACCAGTACCCTGGGTCAGGCTCTCGTCACCCTGCAATTTGACCAGGCACGCAATATGGATGGCGCTGCCCTCGATGTACAGGCGGCGATCACCGCCGCCTCCAAACAACTGCCACCGCAGATGACAATTCCACCCACATTTTCCAAGGTAAATCCAGCCAGCCAACCGGTTATTTATCTAGCGGTAAGCTCCGACACCTTGCCCATGCACGACGTTGACTACTATGCCGAAACACTCATTGCCCAGCGCCTCTCCCGGGTCAGCGGTGTGGCGCAGGTGCAGGTTAACGGCTCCCAGGTCTATGCCGTGCGAGTGCAGGTCGATCCCCAGCGCCTGGCCACATACAACCTGGGCATAGACGACGTCATGACGGCCGTCGTGGCCGCCAACCAGAACCAGCCCACCGGAACGATTTGGGGCAAGCACCAGGCATTTACAATCCAATCAACCAACGGACAATTACTCACGGCGGAAGACTACAAGCCTGTTATCGTCGCCTACAACAATAATGCGCCGATTAGATTGAAAGATTTAGGACACGTTATCGACAGCGTGCAAAACGACAAAGAAGGCGGCTGGTACAACGATAAACCGGCTGTTATTTTGGCGGTTCTAAAACAGCCTGGGGCTAATACCATACAGGTGGTTGACAGCATTAAAAAGCTCATCCCCACCTTCCGCGAGACCACGCCCAGTGCCATTAAACTGGACGTACTCTATGATCAGTCACAGACGATCCGCGCCTCTGTAGACGACGTGCAATTCACATTGCTTTTGACTGTAGTCCTGGTCGTCCTTGTCATATTTGTCTTTCTGGGAAATCTCTCGGCTACACTGATCCCCAGTCTGGCTCTGCCTATTTCAGTTGTCGGCACCTTTGCCGCCATGAAACTGCTGGGCTTCAGCCTGGACAACTTATCGCTCATGGCCCTATCGCTTTCGGTCGGCTTTGTCGTCGACGACGCCATCGTCATGCTGGAAAATATAGTCAGACACATGGAAATGGGCGAAGCACCAATGACCGCGGCCCTCAACGGCTCGCGCGAGATTGGCTTCACAATTTTGTCAATGACACTATCTCTGGTGGCGGTTTTTATCCCTGTACTTTTGATGCCTGGCATTGTCGGTCGCTTATTCAATGAATTTGCCGTCACTATTTCCATTGCCATTTTGATATCCGGATTTATATCCATCAGCTTGACCCCTATGCTCTGCAGCCGCTTCCTGCGTCCGGCCGGAGCCGAAAGTCAGAGCAAGCTGCACCGTTTCGCCGAAAGCAATTTTCAAAAAGCCCAGAATTTTTATCGCCGCACTCTGGATTGGGCAATGCGCAACAAGCCAACTGTGATGGCGCTCTTTGTTTTAATGGCCGTGGGCACGGCTGTACTGTTTACGATTATTCCCAAAGGCTTCATGCCCTCGGAAGACGCCGGTCAAATAGTCTGTATGACCGAAGCGGAGCAGGGTACATCCTACGACGCTATGGTGCGCCTGCACAGTGAGCTGACGAAAAAAATTACGACCAATGCCAATGTTCAATCCTACATGTCCAGCCTTGGCGTGGGCAACGGCAGTCCCAATATAGCCCTCAACCAGGGCCGCATATTGATTGTCCTCAAACCGCGCAGTCAGCGTAAGGCTTCTGTGGAAGAAGTAATAAAACAACTACAGCCCGAGCTTGCTACCGTACCCGGTATCAATTCATTTTTGCAGAATCCACCCACGATAGCCATTGGCGGCCAGGTTACAAAAAGTCTCTATCAATTTACCCTCTCCAGTCCCAACCGCGATGACCTCTACAAAAGTGCCTCCAAGTTTATCGAACTGGTCAAAGATGTACCGGGCATAACCGATGTTACTTCAGATATGCAGGTGAGCAATCCGGAAGTGCACTTGCAGGTCGACCGCGACAAGTGCTCGCAACTGGGCATCTCTATGTTACAGGTAGAAGACGCTCTGGACTCGGCCTACGCCCAACGTCAGATCTCGACAATGTACACACCAACCAATCAGTACTGGGTGATAATCGAAGTCGAGCCCCGCTTCTACCGCGACCCTTCGGTCCTGAAGCAACTATATGTGCGGGCCGGACCGACCAAGCTCGTGCCCCTCGATACAATTTGCGAAATTACAAATGGCGTCGGTCCTCTTCTCGTTAATCATTTGGGCCAATTCGGCGCCGTGACAATCTCCTTCAATCTAGAGCCTGGAGCCTCGCTCGGCGAAGCTGTGGCCAGGGTAAAAAAACTGGCGGCAGACAATGTACCTAAATCAGTAACGACAGGCTTCCAGGGAACGGCATCATCTTTTGAAGACTCATTTCAAAATATGTGGGTGCTTCTGCTGATTGCCATTCTGGTTATTTATATAGTCCTGGGCATTTTGTATGAGAGCTTTATCCATCCTCTGACCATTCTCTCCGGCCTGCCGTCAGCTGGTCTGGGAGCACTTCTTATACTGATACTCTGTCATAAGGACCTGGACATATACGGATTTCTGGGACTGATCATGCTTATCGGCATCGTCAAGAAAAATGCCATCATGATGATCGACTTTGCCATGGAAGCCGAGCGTGAACATAATAAGACAGCAGAAGAAGCAATCTACGAAGCATGCATGACCCGCTTCCGACCAATTATGATGACGACCATGGCCGCGCTCATGGGGGCTATACCTATAGCCGTGGGAATAGGCGCCGGCTCTGAGTCTCGCCAACCTCTCGGCCTGACGGTGGTGGGCGGTCTACTGGTATCGCAGCTGGTGACACTCTATATCACCCCTGTCTTCTATATTTATCTCGACCGTTTGCAAAAGAAAATTTCTCCGGATAAAGATCCGGCAGAGCGCGTAGCTGTTCAATAAATTGCTAGTCGAGTTCGGTCAGCTGACGCAAAATACCGATATTTTCAACGCTACCGTTACCGTTTGCGCTGCCGTTACCGCTGCCGCTAACCGGTGTCGTTTGAGAATAAGTAGAAGAAGACGAACCGGGGAGGATGAATGGATTCGGTCCCTGGACGGCCGACGGCATAAGCAGAGCATTGCTCTGGAGCAAGTCATAAACGGCTTCTTTTTTGCTCTGTTTGGCTTTCTTACGAGAATTAGCGCGCTGATGCAGACGCTGTTGCTGCAATATGGTGGCACTCAGTGCCAGGGGAACGGCGAAGGGATTGCCCATGCCGATACTCAATATCGAACCGACAAGAAAACGCTTGAAGGGAAAGGTGCCACCGATTGAATTGAGCTGTTGTTCGGGGGTGCTACCATCTTCCACCACCTGCTCCATATTAAGCTCGCCGAGCGATGCCGGAATGGCTATGTCTACCTGACGACCGCGGTACTTATCTACCCACTGGTGATTGGCAGTGTCGTACTTGACCGCGCTCTTGTAAACCTCGACCGCTTCAGGGGCCCGGGCGGCCGCCAATTCCTGGACAGTCTCTTCGTTTTCTTCCAGATTGACGGTCACTCCGTCTTCCAGATTAAGGGCCGGCAGACCGACGGAATCATTCAATTCCTCGGCGGCGCAGGCCGGGTAAACCGGGATAACCAGGCACAAACTGACCGCACCAAAGAGGTGCAAAACCGAAAGCGTCAGAGTAGTTGCTAAGAGCCGCTGCATAGTCTTGATATGGTACCTCAAAACCCCAGGCAGCTGCTTGAGTCTTTAATGAAGGAGTGCCCGAAGCAGTTTGTCTCCACCCTGACCGCCGCCGCCACCTTCACCGCCAGAGGGAGGAACGAAGGGATTCGGTCCATGAGGCACAGTCGGAATGGGCAGAGTCTGATTGTGGAAGAAGTAATAGGCCGCGGCCTGATTGTTCTGGGTGTTGGCATTACCGTTGTGGTGGTGATGGCCCAGTGCAACCGGCACAGCAATGGCAGTAGCCACACCGGCAATGATCACCGTGATGATGATAAATTTCTTCCAGGGGAAGCCACCGGCGGTAGTGGCAGTGTTAGTGCTGGTGCTTGTCGAAGCATCTGCCAGAAGCTGGTTGGCTCCATATTTACCTGTCAGACCAGGAACACCAAGGTCAACCACCTTGTTGGAATAACGATCGATCCACTCATGCTTGATAGGGTCGTATTTGACACCACTTTTAAAATGTACCGGGAGATCGGCTGCGGCCGATGCCGGCAGGTCGACGACTTGTTGTGTGCCAGAGGCAGATGCAGATGTACTAACAGCAGTCTCAACTTGGGCATCTGACACTTGAGCCAGAACCGGAGTCATGGAAAACATATGCAGGGTCATAACAGCGAGCGTAGAACTGACGAAACGACGATATTGCATGATTCTTATCCAATCGGGATTCTGAGGTGAAAGTGAGGCCATAGCTGATATTTAAGGGGCCGGGGGCGGGGGCTTACCGCCGGAAGGTACGAACGGATTAGGTCCGTGAGGTACCGTCGGAATAGGCAAAGTTTGATTGTGGAAGAAGTAATAGGCAGCGGCCTGATTATTCTGGGTATTTGCGTTGTTGTTGTGATGGTGCGCAGCGCCGACGGCTACAGGTACGGCTATGGCGGTAGCAATTCCGGCAATCATTACTGTGATGATGATGAACTTTTTCCAGGGAAATCCTGAGGTAGTGTTGACTGCATTCTGGGTCGATGTAGACGAGTCAGCAAGGATTTCGCTGGCGCCGTATTTGCCGTTCAATCCCGGAATACCGAGGTCGACAACCTTACCGGTGTTGCGGTCGAGCCACTGCTTCGAAGTAGGGTCGTATTTGACACCACTTTTGAAATGCATCGGCACATCCGCTTGAGCAGCAGGCGGAAGCTGCGATTCAGTAGACGCAACGCTGTTGCCGCTTTTGTCACCTTCCGACTGGGCCATCACTGGCGCAAAGCTGAAAAGGTGAAGGGCGAGTAGGGTAAGTAGTAAAGCGAACAAACGGCGAAATTGCATGGAAAGCGCCCTTTAAAAATGTTCCCCAATTGAATCATCTTGATAAGTAATTAGTCACCTTTTATATTCAGGCCAGAAGAGCTATTTCACACCTACTTAACAACAAAAGTGAGCAATTAAATGTGTGGTTAGTACACAACAAATAATGGTTCAGGATTGCATTGCCAAGCACTTTAAATCGAATTACCCCGTAATTCGATCAGCCGATAAAAATTCAGGTCGTCCCAACAATAACGTTGAAACGACCTGGAAATTGTTTCTACTTGCAGCGCCTTACCAGCGTGGCAGCGACTTACGCAGCTCATCGGGATCCGAAATTGGATCTCCACAATCTGCACACTTCGGTTTGCGTCCCTGGACCCATCCAGAGGCAGGCAGCGTGTGTCCATAGGTTACGCACTGTTTGCTCTTCGGATTCATGCCGTAAAGCAGCAGTGTCCAAAAATCGCAGACATGGTCCCAGATTGATGTGCGCTGGAAGCCTACCGACTCTTTCAACTGATCGGCGCGCTGCTCCTTCGCTTTCATCACGATGAGCATTTCTTTAGTGACAGGCCGAGCATCGGCTGATTTTTTTACGATTACAGATCTGTGATACATCTGTGCAATTCCTCTTTTTCCACCAGAATAGCTTTGACAAGGCCCTTAAGACATATCCTTCAGATACTCCGGGAGCTAGTGTCAGTACTTTACAACCACCTGCCTGTCTTGAACAGTATCCTTTTGCGGGGATTCCCAACCGGGACGGGGACCGAGTGTCCCAAGAGCTAGTAACGGCGGGGCGAAGTTGCCGGGAGGACCGGCTTAGTTGATAAAAGTTTTAAGCGACCGACATAGAATCGCATATATACAGATCGAAGGCAAGTGCTCATACAAAAGGCAGGAGCCTTATATGCATAAAGCTCCTGCCTATTGATTTAAGGGCCAACTCAGCCAGAGTAGGGCTCAATGGGATCAGATGCCAATCTGACCCGAGCCGTGAGACGCGTAGATTGTTTAGATCATCTCGTCGATAACGGATTGGAATACGTCTTTATCAGCCTTCAGTGACTGTTTAACAAGCGCGCCTTTCTTGAAGGCGTTCTCGCCGTCTTCGTAGGTAGGCATGTCGGTTTTATACAGTACGCCCAGAGGAATTTTGTCACCCCACTCAAAGGACTTCTGCATGCTTTTGTGGAAATCGGAGGGATCCCAATTTTCATCTTCCAGCTTGTAGACACGTTCTTTGAAGAAGGGATAGGTATTGACCTTGTTGTAGGTGACGCAAGGGCTGAAGATATCGACCAGGGAGAAGCCCTTGTGCTCGATAGCCGCGGCGATCGTTTCAGCTAGATGTTTGGTCTCACCGGAGAAAGCACGGGCGACGAAAGTCGCACCGGCAGTCAATGCCAGAGCCAGGGGATTGATTGGATTTTCAATATTGCCCTGGGGTGTGGATTTGGTTTTGATACCAAGAGAGGTCGTGGGTGAAGTCTGACCGGTGGTCAAACCATATATTTGATTGTCCATTACCAGATAGGTAACGTTGAGATTACGGCGCATAGCGTGCAGTAAGTGACCGACGCCGATCCCGTAACCATCACCGTCTCCGCCTGTGATGATGACATTCAAATCTGTGTTGGCCAGATGCGCACCGGTAGCTACCGGCACAGCACGACCGTGCAGAGAGTGAATACCATAGGCATGAATGAAGCCCGGAAGGTTAGACGAGCAGCCGATCCCAGACACAACCAGAAGATTTTCCGGTTTGATGCCCAGCTTGGCTGCGGCTTGTTTAACACCGTTCAGGACCCCGAAGTCGCCGCATCCGGGACACCAGTCAGGATCGACTGGGCCTTTGAATAACTCGACTGGAAGCTCGATAACAGTTGCCATCCTTAATTGTCCTCTTAAAAAATGCAGGGGGCTGAGTTCACAAAATTTCGGACTTACTTAGCTTCGGAAGCGAGCTTCTCGTAGCTGTAAGTAGATCCCGTGGACACGCCGACTTTCATGCGGGCTGCAGCGGCACCGGTGGCACGCTCGGATATTTCAATGTTCCAGGTGGGTTCACCGTGACCATTGGCCGATTCGCGGGTCACTTTCACTGGGCGAAGTTTTTCGCCGTTGTGGGTGCGCAACCAGTGATAGGCAATTTCTTTGGCTTCATCTTCAGTCACTTCCAGATCAAGCGGCTTGCCGGCCAGAATGCGTTTGACGTGGTCGGCGATCCATTTCGGTTCGAGCGGCTCGCCGTCATAGCGATTGACATGACCATCCATCTTGATGCCGGTTTCCATTTGAATGAAACGAGCCATCTGACTGGTGAAATTTACTTCGACCGAGATTTTTTTCTTGGCCTTGGAGAGTATCTCGCCCACTTCCTTTGCGTGGAAAGGAGCGATGTACTTGATGTTGAGAATGTTGGTTTTGACACCTTCGGCGGTCAGTTTTTCTGCCGCTTCTTTCATCACGCCCCAGCTGGAGCCCCAGCAAACGAGGGTGACATCGGCGTCTTTAGGACCTTCCAACTGAGGAGCGGGAAGCTCTTTGAGCATATTTTCCACCTTGCGATTACGCTTTTCCATAATCTTGCGACGCAAAGCTTGGTTTGTGAACATGTCGGAGATGAGGATGCTCTCTTCGTCATGGTCGTCGGTGGCAGATACGTAAGCGGCGTTCGGCGTACCGGGCAGCGCTCTGGGTGAGATACCGGATTCGGTGAAGGCGAAGCGTTTGTAGCGGCCTTTGCCTTCCGGCCACTCATGCACCATTTCGCCACGGTCAATTTTGACGTCGCTAGTGAAGACTTCGGCGTCGACAGTTTCGGGATGCTCAGAGAGGAGCAAGTCCGACATCAGAAGCACGGGCAACTGATACTTATCGGCCAGGTTGAAAGATTCAACAGTTGTATGGAAACAGTCGGCGATATCCTTGGGAGCGACGATCAATCTGGGGAATTCACCCTGCGAAGCGCCATAGACCTGGAAGAGGTCGGCTTGTTCTGTCTTGGTCGGCAGTCCGGTGGAGGGTCCACCGCGCTGTACTTCGACGCATACGACAGGCACTTCCATGATGCCGGCCATACCAACCGCTTCGGTCATCAGGGCGAAGCCACCACCGGCAGTGGCGCACATTGAGCGCGCTCCGGCGATGCCTGCTCCGATAGCCATATTGATAACGGACAGCTCGTCTTCGCACTGTTTGACGCAGATGCCTGTTTTGTGGGCATGGCTGGCCATCCAGTGCAGAACGGTGGAAGCGGGGGTCATAGGATAGGCAGAATAGAATTTGCAACCGGCGGCATAAGCACCAATGGCGATGGCTTCGTTACCGGTAAGAAATGGTCTGCGGATTCTGGAGAACTTCCATTCTTTATGTATAGGCTCCATGTTTGCTTTGGCAAACTCATAACCGGCCTTGAGCAAGCCGATGTTGAGATCGACTATCTTCTGACCCTTGTGGCCGAAGGTGTCGGTCAATACTTCGGTAGGCTCTTCCAGACCGATGCTGCCGATATAGCAAGCAGCGCCTATGGCCACGGTGTTTTGCATGATCGCTTGCAGCGGTCCGTGTTCGGCCACCACATCGGCCGTTACTTTGGACATCGGCAGGCCGAGGATTTTAACGCCCTCACGCACCTGTGTCGGCTCGCATTTGATCTTGTCGGAGTTGAATATAACGGCGCCGCCTTTCTCGACTTCACCGGCGTGACGCTCGATGGAGTCTTGATTGAGAGCGATGAGCACGTTGAGATTATCGCCGTGCGAATAAACTTTTTCTGCCCCTATCCGCACTTTGAGCCAGATATGGCCGCCGCGGATGATTGATTGATAACAGTTGTAGGCATAAACGTGGAGACCGAGGCGGCCGCACGAACGCGCCAATGTATCACCGGACTTATCGAGACCGTCCCCGGCCGCCCCAGCAATACAAATTGTGACTTCCTGCATTCTAATTTCTAAACCTCAAGAGTTACTAACAGAAACTTGTGTCCGCGGCTGTTCCGCAGATGGTGCCCACGGTTCGGGCCAAGCCTGGTGGCCAAGAATTACTCAACTCCGCTTGCGAGCTGAGTGTTAATGCGCCTTTTCTCGCAAAAGATAAGATAGCACGAAACTTTTTGATGATGGCAAGAGTGACAATTTTAAGGTCACCTTGAGAAACAAAAGTTAGAGAAAGAGCAGACGAAATTAACTGCCTATCAGACTCTCGTGCACATAAGCAAAACGGGCAACCGCTTAGTGCTCGGTCGTCTCGACGGCGGCGCCGCCTGCATGCCCGCCGTGCTCACCGCCCTCGGGCAGGGGGGTGGTCATCCACCAGCCGCCGAAGCAGCCGATGATAAGAATGGCACCGACTACGGTCACGACCTTAAGAAGCATGTCCTGGGGGCTATTTTCCGGAATCACGTCAGTAGCCGGGGCATGGTCATCGTGGCCCCCGTGGCTATCGCCGTGGGCGTCGCCGTGATCAGCTGCTTTGTCGTGGTCAGAACTCATTTGAATAACTCCAACGTCATCAGAATCGATTAAAAAATATTAGTGATTGGGAAGGAAATAGGCCAACCAGGCAATGCCGGCGACAGCGCCGAATATCACCAGGGCGTAATACTGGCCCCTGCCGTTTTGCATGTACTTGAGCACCTCACCGAAGCTCATAGTGACAAGACCGGCCCCATTGACCACGCCTTCCACAATGAACATATCGACGAAATTCCAAACCGATTTATAGAGCGGCAGAAATACACGGTCTACAGCGCCGAAATAAATATCGTCGATGTACCACTTGTTGAAAGAGATGTTGTAGAGCATGGCCTTGAGGCCGTCCTGCGCTTCGGCAAAGGACTTGTTGATATGCACCGTGCGCGTGAAATACATGAGGTAGGCGAGGATGAAGCCGCAGACGGCAAAAAGAATCGATATACCCATCATCCCCAAATTAGCGCCTTCATAGTGCGGGCCCGAGGGTCCATAAATGAATGCGGCGAAGTGACTGGGCAGTCCGTGCTCTCCGGCGCCATTGGAGAGCGCCAGGTTGATGTTGCCTATGTTGAAACCCAGGTATCCGCTCAACATAGAAGGAATGGAGAGCGCCAGAAGAGGCCAGGTCATAGCCGCTGGTGATTCATGCGGATGAGCCGTGCCGCGGTAGTCGCCGATGAAAGTCATGAAATAAAGACGGAACATATAGAACGCGGTCATACCGGCGGTCAGCATCATCAGCCAACCAACAATTGGGTCGCTGACCATAGCAGCAGAGATGATTTCGTCTTTGGAGAAGAAACCACTGAATAGCGGGAAACCGGATATAGCAAGGGTACCAATCAAAAAGCAGAAATGCGTCAGAGGCATCTTGCCCCTCAGTCCGCCCATCTGGCGGATGTCCTGCTCGCCGTGCAGACCGTGGATAACAGCACCGCTACAAAGGAAGAGCATGGCTTTGAAAAAAGCATGGTTGAAAAGATGGAAGAAGCCGCCGGTGAAAGCGCCGGCACCAAGGCCGACAAACATATATCCCAGCTGACTACATGTGGACCAGGCCAGAACGCGCTTGATGTCGTACTGACTCATGGCAATTGTTGCAGCCATAAAGGCGGTGATGGCGCCAACCCAGCAAACATAGTGCAGCGCCGCACCGGGAGTGCCGTCGGTGTTGAGCCAGATAGGATAAGCACGGGCAACTAGATATACGCCTGCTGCCACCATGGTGGCGGCGTGGATCAGAGCGGAAATTGGAGTAGGGCCTTCCATGGCGTCGGGCAACCATACATGCAGCGGGAACTGGGCCGATTTAGCCATCGGACCCATGAGCATGACAATGCCGATAGTGAGCAAAAGACCGGCCGAGAGAGCATTGCCTTCAGCGGCGCGGTGAATGACCGAGCCCAGGTCGGTGCCGTTGGTACCGAGGAAACCGAGGACGATACCGTCGCCCCAATAATCTTTGGTAGCCAGGAAAAGCATAAGGATGCCCATGAGGAAGCCAAAGTCACCGATACGGTTGACGACAAAGGCCTTCATACAGGCTTTGGAAGCCGATTCTTTGAACCACCAGAAACCGATCAGGAAGTAGGAGCAAACACCGACAAGCTCCCAGAACATGAACATTTCAAAGAGATTGGTGGAGACGACCAGTCCCAGCATCGAACCGGTAAATAAGGATAGATAAGCGTAGAAGCGAGAATAACCTGCATCCTCTCGCATATATCCATGGGTATAAACTTGCACCAACAAGCTCACCGCACAGACCACAATTAGCATCACGGCGGCTAGATGATCGACAAGCACGCCAACCGAAAGTTTGAAGGCAGAGGATACGAACCAATCAATATTTTGTTGGAAGTATGTCTCGGGATAGGTCTTGGCGGCAAAGGCCTGGAAGATCGCTACCGAGTGAAAGAGACCATAGAGGACGGCACCGACTGAAACTGCCATGGAGAGCGTTTTGGAAGCCCTCAATCCCATGATGATCAGGAAGCCCGCCAGAAACGGCGCCGCCACAATCAATCCGGCATATTCGACAAACCACTTCAATTGCTCTGGGGTTAACGGCAGCAAGGTGCGTCTCCTGAAAAATTTGCTTAGCGCTTAAACTTGACTACTAAAGCTTGACTACTAAAAATTCGAACTCTAAAACTATACATTCATGACGTCCTCCAAATGGCATCTAATGAACGAGGGTTTAGAGTGAAAAGATTTTTCTTTTCAATAACCTAAATGACCCAAGCGCTCCTTCTATACTGATGGCGCTAATTTTGAATTAGGGAGAAGTCCGTGCCGGAACCACAACATTTACTTACTATTTTATTTCTCGTGCCACTTATCGGCACACTGGCAATCGCCTGCAGCCCTGAAACCGCCGCCCGCAGAATGGGCATCACATTCAGTGCCATCATGTGCGGCATGTCAGCCTGGCTGATGGCGCAATTCAATATCGATCAAGCCAGCACATTTCAGTTTGTGGAGAAATGCCCCTGGTTCAGCCAACCCTTCCCTATTCAATACGCGGTCGGCGTCGACGGCATGTCCCTGGCCCTGGTCGTACTAACCGCCTTCGTCACACTGATGGCGGCTATGGCCAGTACCTCAATCGGTGACAATCGCCCCCGTCTCTACTACGCCATGCTCATGCTCCTGGTCTTCTCCGTACAGGGCGTGTTCATGTCTCTTGACTTGCTGCAATTCTTCGTCATGTATGAGCTTGAGCTTGTACCGATGTATTTCCTCATTGCTATTTGGGGTGGACCGAGACGCAGCTATGCCGCGCTCAAGTTTTTGATATACACCTTCTTTGGTGGCGTCCTCATGCTCGGCGGTCTGCTCTATATGTACGCTCAGATGGGCGGCAGCATTGCCGACAGTCTGTCTACCTTCGACATGACCCTGCTCAGCGATCGTTGCCCCGGTCTGCCTAAAGATGTGCAGACTCTGGCCTGCCTCGGATTCTTCCTGGCCTTCATCATCAAACTTCCTTCCTTCCCTGTGCATACATGGCTCCCCGACGCCCACGTCGAAGCCCCGACACCTATCTCCATGCTCCTCGCCGGATTGCTCCTGAAGATGGGTTCGTATGGCCTGGTCCGTATCTGTCTGGGATTTTTCCCTTACTTCTTTATCGACTACGGCCCGCAAATCATGGCTCTTGGTGCCTTCAACATTGTCTGGGCG
>Ga0105248_10001230_pt1 | contig 28575 bp, 29 predicted proteins | sample KBSS34metaG_FD_81524 | JGI IMG/M metagenome (GOLD analysis project Ga0105248, IMG submission 81524) | Switchgrass rhizosphere microbial communities from Kellogg Biological Station, Michigan, USA - KBS S3-4 metaG | ecosystem: Host-associated > Plants > Roots > Rhizosphere > Soil | place... | reverse complement strand
ATTACGGCAGCCCACCGCCGTTCAGAATCGATCGTCACGCGGCCAAATGATCCTGCCGACTGATTGCGGCGGCGCTGTCCGCGATGCGCAGAAGGGTGACAGCCAGCACCACCACCCAGAGTAAGAACACGCCGATGTTGATGCGCTCCCACACGCCTATCCACGGCGTCGGCAGGTTTGCCGCGAGGCGGGGCGCGTCCAAAAACGTCAACGCGCCAAAGCCCGCGAGAATCGCCAGGGTCGCGAGTGAGTACACGCGGAACCAGATTCCGAATGCTGCGGCTGCGGCGCCGATCGCGAGCAGCATGAGGAGAACCGTCGCGCTCGCCAACACCAGATGCATGGTGTCGCTCAGCGTGCCGCCGCCCGCGGCAAGCGTCTCACGCAGATGCATCGGGGCAAACGGCCACAGCACGCCCAGGGATCCGTAGGCGACGATCAGTCCTCCGGCGATACGCAGGGCGCGGCTGCGACCCGCCGATTTCCAGACACCCCATCCGAACGCCGTCACCAGGATGGTGTAGATCGCGCCCGGCACAGCCCACAGCGATCGCGTCGGGGCGCCGATCGCGGACAACTCGCTGATCGTTTGAGAAGCGGAGCTGTAGGCCTCCCATTGCATCGCCACGAAGATCGTCATGGCGACGTAGAGCAGCGACGAGAGGATTCCGCAGACGAGCAAAGACTTCCGAGCCATCATTCACCTCCTGACGTGAGGCTTGATTCGGTCATGCGGCTTCTGAATGGCCATCCGCCGCTGCGAGCCCTTCTGCCCGCTGCTTAATGCCGATGAGCATCCGACGCGTCATAAAAAATCCCGAAGGTTCGATCACACACACGCTGAAGAGCGTGGCCAATATGGACAGTGGACGCACATCGCTGCGCGACACGAGTCGTGTTCGATTCTCGTCGACCGGGTAAAGGCCAAACTGCCACACCCAATCGAAGCCGGCCAGCTTCCTCATGTCCAGCACGAGCGCGCGACGGGGTTCAATGACGGCCACGGGCCAGGCCGGGCCCCGACCAAGTGGAATCTTGTCGCCGACGGCGAGGTACTGAAACTCGGGCAGTACGCGCGTGGCGCTCGGACGATCGAGAAACCCGAACAAGCGGTCGAGCCAGTCGTAGCTGTAGAGCCCGCCACGCTGATAGCCCATCTGCACCAGCCAGGGCCAGATGTGTTCCGGCCGCGCGTTGATGAGGATTGCCGTCGTGTAAGAAAACGCCGGATCGACGACGAGGCCATCGCCGGGCATGACGCGGGTCAGATCAGACGACGTCGCGCCCCAATGGCCCGTCCAACGTCGAATCGGAAACCAATACAAAAGAGCGACCGTGAGCGCGATGGCGAGTGCGGGAATCATGAGCGGCCTCCGGGATTCTGGAGTGACCGAAACGCACGGACGAACAGACACATGACCTGACGCACAAATCCTGCCGGAATCGCCGGCCGCCAACCCGCGGTTGCAAAGGGCTGTCGCCGGAATCCTGTCGATATCAGGAAGAAATCACCGTGTCGGCGCGGGATTTCCGTCACCTGCGAACGCGCAGCTCGCAGGCGGCGGCGCCGTGGGTGGTCGTGGCACTGTCCCGCTCGCCGACCGAGGCAACTGTCACGACATGCCGTCAGGGGCATGCGGCCGTATGACGTCGATCATAGGGCGTGCTGCCAGCCTTCTACGATAATGATCTCCGACGTGTCCTCAGCTCGCTGGATCGGCATGCTCCTCGCCACCTGGCTGGCCTGCGCGCCGTGCGCGGGCGACGCATTGGCGGCGCAAACGCTGACGTCGCTCGCGCCGGCGGGCTGGGATGCCGGACTCCGGCTTGCCGAGGCCAGTGACACGAATCCCGATCCGAAGGTCGTCGAGATCAACCTGACGGCGCGCATCGCCGAAGTCGAGGTCGCACCAGGTCGACGGGTGCGGGCGTGGACGTACGACGGCGGCATCCCCGGACCGCGCATCCGCGCTCGCGTCGGCGACCGCCTGATCGTGCACTTCACGAACGATCTGCCGCAGCCGACGACGATTCACTGGCACGGGGTGCGTGTCCCGATCGAGATGGACGGCGTCCCGGGCATCTCTCAGCCGGAGGTGAAGCCGGGCGAGCGCTTCACCTACGATGTCGTGCTGCGCGATGCCGGGCTCTACTGGTATCACCCGCACGTCATGTCGGCCGCGCAGGTCGGCTTCGGCCTGTACGGTGCCCTGCTCGTCGAGGACCCGGACGATGGCATCGACGTCGCGGACCAGCTCACGCTCGTCCTGAGCGACATCGGCTTCGATTCGAAGGGGGTGCTCGAGTCGCCCGAGAGCGGCGGGTCGGCTGGCATGGTGTTCGGACGTGAGGGCGCGTACGTGCTCGCAAACGGCAAGTTCCTGCCGACGCTGCGCGCGCGCTCCGGTGCACCGCAGCGCTGGCGCATCGTCAACGCCGCCAAGAGCCGTTTCTTCTGGCTCGATCTCGAAGGCCAGCCCTTCACGGTGATTGGCAGCGATGGTGGACTGCAGGAGAAAGCGGAGACAGTCGAGCTCCTGCTTGTGACTCCGGGCGAGCGGGCAGACGTCATCGTGACGCCACAAGGCCCGAAGAACGGGACGCTGACGCTGAGGGCGATGCTCTACAACCGCGGCTATGGCAGCGTCGAGTACCGCAACGCCGAGGACGTCCTCACGATCGCATTGACCGCTGAGCGCCCTCTGCCGGCGCCGAAGCTGCCGGCGGTTCGTCGCGCGTTCGCCGTGCCTGACGTGGCAGGCGCGACGGCGGTGAGTGCCGTGATCACGCTGCCGCCCGCGGGCGCGGACGGCAAGTCAGAGTTTCAGGTCAACGGCGCGCCGTTCTGGAAGGCGAAGCCATTCCTCGCCTCGCTCGGTGAACGGCAAATCTGGACCGTCAGGAACGAGAGCAAGTTCGCGCATCCGTTTCACTTGCACGGCTTCTTCTTCCTGCCACTGGACGACACGCTCGAACCGATTCGTCCGATGGCGTGGAAGGACACGCTCAACGTGCCGATGGAAGGCACGATTCGTTTCCTGGTCGTGTTCGACGAGCGGCCGGGCCTGTGGATGTTTCACTGCCACATCCTCGATCACGCCGACGGCGGTCTCATGGGACACGTCCAGGTCGGTGCCACGCCGACGACCGATCACCCGCACCCGAAGGGTCGCTGAGTTCGGCGCGGCCGGTGGAGCGATCTATGCGGCGGCGGAAATTTCCGTCTGGGCCGGTTTCGCCTCCTCAGGCGTCGGCGCGTCGAGACGGCTGACGAAGTGAATCAGCGTCAGCGCGCTGGATGCCGCAAACAACATCGCGAACAGGGCCATCAGGTACGTTCCAAGCATCGTGTCCTCACTTCGAAAAAAGAAAACGGATGCCCGGGCTCAGGCAACGAGCGTGCCGCGCTTTCTGACGAAGCACATGGCGATTTCAGTGCGCATGGACGCAATTTCGCACACACCGAAGAGCCCCTCGGCGCTGAAGAATCCCCACCGATGCGGGAAATTCCTCGCGCGTTACGCGGAGACCGCCTCCGCTGCGGCGACGGCGACGTCGGCTTCCAGATGAATCGTCGCCTTCAGCGAATTGGATACGAGGCAGGTCTGCTCCGCCTTGTCCAGCGCCCGGCGCGCCTGGTACGGGTCCACGCCTGCGGGGACGCTCAAAGAGACCTGGAGCGTCACCTGTGTGAACTGCACGGCGTGGTCGACGCGATCAAGCGTCCCGACGGCTTCGCAGCGCAGGAACGAAAAGGGAAGCCGCGACGCCCGTGCCACCGCCCGAAACGTGAGCACGAAACAGTCGGCGACCGCGCCGAGGAGCAGCGTTTCCGGCGACCACCGGTCGCCCGGTCCGCCGAATTCGGCTGGCGATGCCGACCGCAGGCCCGGGACGCGTGGAGCGTCGAGCAAAACATCTCCGGCGGGCGTGCCCTCTGCGTTGACGAAGTAGTAGTGCGGAAGGTCCTGCATGATGCGCTCCTCGGGCAAGTGAACCCGTGAAGCGTTCATGCACCTTCCAAGCCAGAGCTTCGCCCGGAGCGAGTTGCCGGAAATCCGGCACGCTCAACGCTTCGGTGGCTTGAACATCCCGTACTTGAGGATGTCGACAATCTGCTTCAGGGCCGTCTCGTCGTCGACGCCAAAGTGATTGGGCACTCCGAACAGCAATTCGACACCGTAATACTGGATGAAGAAGCGGCTGGCCATCATGACGGCGGTGAGAGGCGGGACCCCGTCGCGTAGCCCATCGAGCACGAGATGATCGCGATTCGCTTCCAGGAATGCCTGGAAGCGACTGGCCATGTCCGCATAGAACCGCCGAATGTGCGTCCCTTCGAATTCGACGACGTCGACGTAGATAAGAGCGACGTACCTCCGATACTGGTGCACGCTCGCGCGTGCTCCACGCGCGAGCTTTTCGAGGTCGTTGGGAAATGCTCCCTCGGCCAGCGCCTTGTTGAAGGGCAGGTCCGGCTGTCCCAATGCGTCCCAGTACTGCTCGAGGAGCGTGTTGAACAAGCTCTCTTTGTCGGGAAACTGGTGATAGACGTTGCCGGTCGAGACCCGCGCGGCGTCTGCGATGTCGCGCACGCTCGTTCCGTGATAGCCGCGGGTCGAGAACAGCTTCAGCGCCGCGCGCAGGATTTGCGCCCGGCTTCGTTCGGATCGCGCGTCCTGGCGGTTCACGCGCGCTCGTGTCCGCGCAGACGACCTGCGCGGCCGATCGATGCTGGTTGTTGTGCTCACGGTTCAGATCCGGGTGGCTGCCGACATCCGTTCGGCGTCTTGCACGAAGTGTACGACGAGATCGACGACCTGCGGTGCCCGTTCGAGGACCAGGCCGTGCGAACCCTCGCGAATCAGGACCAGGCGCGCGCCGGGAATTCCGTCGGCCAGCGCGCGCGAGTGTTCGGGCGGGAACGTGACATCGGCTTCGCCGCCCACGACGAGCGTGGGACAGGCGATCCTCGGCAGCAGCGGGCGCAGGTCGAGGCCCTCCAGTGCGGCCATCAGCTGCTCGACTCCCGTGAACCAGCTCCGAGGGAGCAGGCTGACCGCCTGGCGCCGCGCGGCGAGCGCCGGCGCTTGTGCGGCGCGGTACTCCGCCGACCACGTGGTCTCGGCTATGAGATCGAGCAGACGGCCGCCGTCGCCGCCATGGGCTGCGGCGTGTGCGGCTTCGCGGGCCGGCGCGCCACGCTTCGCGATCTCGAGCGTGATGCGCTCGGTCGCGTTCATCGCGGCGAGCGATCGGACGCGCGACCCTGCGCGGGCCGCGAGTGTGATGCCGACGAGCGCGCCGAATGACACGCCGGCCACATGCGCCGACTCGATCTGGAGCGCGTCCAGCAGTCGCAGGAGGTCGTCGGCATGACCGTCGAGCGTCGCCGGCGCGGGACCAGGCGAGAGCAACTGGCCATGGAAGTCACACCGTACGAGACGGCACGCGGCGGCCAGCGGCCCTGCGAGTGGCTCCCACGCCGGGTAACTCATGAGCCCGCCGTTCAACAACAGCAGCGGCGGACCGTCGCCGTTTACGGTGTGCGCCAGCACGTCGACGATGGCTTCCATGGCCCGGGAGTTCTGTCGTGCCTCGCGGGCGTCAGAAGCTGAGGCGCACGCCGAGCTGGGCCTCGAATGGCGGCAGCGTCGCCGTGTACTGTCCGTATCTCGTGTTCGCCACGAACGGGAGCGCGGAATTGGCCAGTGTCGGACCGCTCAAGTACTGTCCGCCGATGACCGAGTTCACATCGTCGTTCCTGCGATTGAGAAGATTGAACATCTCGGCAATCAGATCGGCGCCGCGTCCCTTGCCGATAGGCAGACGGTAGGCAGCGCGCAGGTTGAGGCTCGCGAAGCTGGGACCGTCCTGTGAGAACTTCGCAACCCCGGCGGCTCGATCGGCGACCTTGCCGTCGCCGTTGAAGTCGTAGCCGAGGCGCGAATTCCAGGGTTGCCCGGAGCCGTACTCGAAGATCGGCGCGACGGTGAAATTGGCGGGCAGGCGGAGGACGGCCGATGTGACGAACCGCACACGCTCGTCCGCGCGCGACCGTCCGTATTCGGCCTCGATGTTCGCCGGATCGTTCGGGTAGTCGGTCAGCGCCGGACTGAAGTCGTCGTTGATGTTCTGTTTGCTGGCGATCGTCAACGAGGCGGTAACGAGGTGACCGCCCTTGAGCGTTCCGTTCAGGCTCGTCACGAAGGCCTTGTACTCAGATCGTCCTTCGTTGGTGTACGCGTTGATCTGATTGAACGAAGGATTGGGGCGCCCGCCGCCGACCGCGTTCCCTTTCCAGTTCAGGTCGCGGATGATGACCTCGTCCTTGGCATTGACATAGATCCCCTCGAAATCGGCAAACAGCCCGCTGCTGCCGATCTTGACCGTATACCCGCCGGTGACCTGTCGGGCATAGGGATTCACGAAGGAATCGCTGTTCCGGGCGGCGTCACGCGGCAGCGCAATACCCGTCGTCGTCGGGCTCGCGGGATTGATCGCGAGCGCCGGCGCCCCGATCGCGATACCGCTCAGACGCTGCTGGATGATGAGGCCCGTGAAACCGTTTTGCATCCGCTCGATGTGCGCGGGAACCAGCAGGAGACGTCCCGTGAAGATTCCTGCTCCGGCGCGCACCACATGACGGCCGTTCCCGGTCACGTCCCAGGACATCCCGGCGCGCGGCTGGATGTTGTTCGTGTCACGCCCGCGCGCCGCGGGCATGAGCGGACTCGTGAAGTCCGGGTTGTTGCCATCGGTGTCCAGATCGTATCGGGCGCCGAGATTCAACGACACGCCGGCGCCGGGGCGCAATTCGGTCTGCACGAAGCCGGAGATCAGATTCGTCGTCACCGTGTCGTCGGGTCGACCCGACGTCCCGACGTAGACGAGCGGAACCGCGCGCGTGTCGTTCAGATAGAACATCAGTCCCCGCGGATAGACGGGGAAGTTCCAGAAGTCTTTGACATGCTGGATCGCACCGCCGACCTTCAGGTCCTGCGACCATCGACCGGTGCCCACGTGCTTGAAGAGCGTGTCGCGCACTTCCACGATGTCACCGGTGTCGTTCTGATCGCCAACGATGTTGGCGCCGGTTTGAAGCGTGTTGCCGCTCGAGAACCACTCGGCCATCGCCTGTGCGTTGTTCGGCTCCTGGAACTTGCGGCGGCCGACCTGAACTGCCATCTGATTCAACGCGCCCCCGCCGAGTGTCCAGGCATGCGTCGCCGTCACATTGAGGTTGTCGCGGTTCAGATTCATGCCCGCTGACAGATCGGCCAGGCCGCCGGTGCGGAAGTTCTGCTGGCGGTAATGCTCGTAGACGAACTTCACGCGGAGGTTCTGGTCAGGGTTGATCTTGTGGTCGGCGCCGCCGAACAGCAGCGACTGATTCAACGGAAACGGCAGATCGGCCGCCTGCGACGTAAACGCACCGCCGGGCCGGAAGAGCTGAATCGCGTCCTCGTTGATTTGCTCGAACGACAAGAAATAGTGCGTCTGATCCTTTACGAACGGACCACCGAGCGTGGCGCCCCACTGCTGGCGCGAGTAGTCGTTCTTCTGCAGATCGAGGGCGCCTTGCTGCTTGAGCGACTTGTCGCGGAAGAAGCCGAACGCCGATCCCTTGAGATCGTTCGTGCCCGACTTGGTCACGATCGACAGGGCACCGCCAGCAGACCCGCCAATCTCCGAGTCGAACCGGTTGGCGATGACGCGGAACTCGCTGATCGCATCCTGACTGAACCGCGCGCGCGCCAGGCCGAGCGCCGGATCGGTGAAGTCGACGCCGTCAACCATGATGGTGGCTTGGCTGGCATTACCGGCGGCTCCGACCACCGGGCCGTTGCCGATGAAGCGATTCCCTCCGCGCTCGCGCTGAACCCCGGGGGTGAGAAAGGCCAGACGCTGGAAGTCGCGATCCTGAACCGGCAGCGCTTCGATCTGCTCGGGCACGATGTTGGTGGACGAATCGGTCTTGAAGATGTCCACGAGCGACGCCTGACCGACCACGTTCACCGTTTCCGCGAGTTGGGCGACCTTCATGGTCACGGCGAGTCGCGCGATCTGACCGACGCGCACGACGACGTGCTCTTCCACAACCGTCGCGAACCCTGCCAGCTCAATCCTGACGGTATAGCTGCCGGGCGGCAGCGCGACGCCGCGCGCCACCCCGACCGAATCGGTCACGACCGTCTGCTGATAGCCGGTATCCGGACGTGTCAGCGTCACGGTGACGCCTGGCAGGGCGGCTCCCGATGCGTCGATCGCCGCGACTTCGATGACGGCGTCGGCAACCTGCGCCGAGGTCGGCACCGACAGCGCCCCGAGCGCCATCAGCGCGATGGCGGCGAATCCGGCGGTTCGGCTTTGGCGAACGGACCGACCGAGTCTGATACCCATGCGCTTCTCCGTTTGTTGACAAACCGAACGACCGTTTTGTTATGATGCTGCACGATACGTAACGAACGTTCGGTTGTCAAGTGGGGTTCATGAGAGCCTCCCGGCCTGAATGGCAAAGTCGTCGTGGTGGCCGTTCGTGAACAGCGCCGTGTTGTCGGTGGACGGTGGCCTGGTACTGGGGAACCTAGCCGACACCGGACGGTGATGGCGCTGCTTCCCCCCACGCCCGCTATGACCCGCGGAAGACGGCGGTGGTGCGCGGCGACGACCGCCTCACATTTTTGGCCCGCTTCCAGAAGATCGATGCCGTGCGCGTCGTCGACGCGCTGCCACGAAATGTGGCCGGCAAGACACTGCGGCGCGTGCTCCAACAGATGTATTTCGAGGAGAGGAAGTCATGATCAGCCGGCACGTCCACACCAACGGCATCCGCCTGCATTATCTGGAAGCGGGGACGAGCGGACCGACATTGGTTCTGATGCCCGGGCTGACCGCGAACGCCCACTCGTTCGACGGTCTGGTGGCGGCCGGTCTGGCGGACCACGTCAGAGTGCTGGCGCTCGACCTGCGCGGCCGCGGCGAGACCGACCAGCCCGACACGTACACCCTGGCCGATCACGCGGCCGATGTGCTGGGACTCCTCGACGCTCTCGGCCTCGAGCGGATCGTCCTCGGCGGGCACTCATTCGGGGGGCTGCTCACCTACCATCTGGCGGCCACCTACCCCGAACGGGTGAGTCGCTGCGTCGTGATTGACGCGCCGGCCCTCATCCCTCCGGCGATTCTCGACCAGATCAAGCCGTCGCTCGATCGGCTCGACCTGACGATGCCGTCCTGGGAGCACTATCTCGGCTTCGTGAAGCGGATGCCCTACTTCAATGAGTGGTGGGATCCAGCGATCGAAGGGTACTTTCGTGCGGATATTCGCGAGAACCCGGACGGCACGGTGCGGGCGCGCTCACGCGCCGAGCACATCCGCGCCGTCATCGACGGCTTCAAGGATCTGAACTGGCTGGACGTCGTGCGCAGGATCGCGCAACCCGTGCTCTTCCTGAGAGCGCCGGGGGCGTACGGCCCGCCCGGATCGCCGCCGATCGTCTCAGCAGAGCAGGCGCGCGTCACCATCGACCATCTGCAGAACGGCCGGCTGGTCGACATTCCCGGAAACCACATGACGATGCTCTTCGGGGCCGGCGCGCCCATCGCAGCAGCAGCCATTGCCCTGTTCGCGCTGGGACAAGGCCGGCGACGCCGCGGTCGACAAGATGACGATCAGCGATCGTTGCCCGAAGACGCCAGACCATCGTAGTGTCGACCGATGACATCACGGCTGCGCACGATCAGCCGCTGCCGTCGACTTAGATTCTCAACTTCGCCTGCTGCGCGATCGCTTCGTCCGCCGCAATGCACGACCGGGCCGACTCGAACGCCCGCGCTGCGCCGCACGCCACCGACTCGCCGGTCCGGGCCGCCGAACAGAAGCCGGAGATCTCGAGCTCGGTCGCCGAGGCGCGTCCGGTCGCAGACGCGGTCGGCGCGGCCGCGTGTGACGCGGCGCCAGCATTCGCCGGCTTGGTTTCCGACGCATGAACCACGGCGCCACCCGCGACGCCCGATACCTCGACGCGCGTCGATGTTCCAGCACCGCCCTCGTCGAACAGGAGCGCTTCGGCCTCGTTGTACATGATCAGCGTCGCCTTCGTGCCGAAGAACGCTTCGTAACGCTCGTCGAACGCGTTCGACTCGACGCTGCTGAACGTCGTCGTCACGCCGCCGGGATACTCCCAGATGGCGTACTCGTGGTCGCACGACTCGCGACCATCCTTGAAGCGGTAGACGCCGCCGGACGCCATCACCGCATCGGGCGCCGCCCCGATGAACCAGTTCGCCGCATTGAGCTGGTGGCTGGCGAGCTCCGCAAACAACCCGCGCGAATACTGCCGATACAACCGCCAGTTCCAGAGATGGTCGAACGTCGGGTATCCCCATCTGGACGCGTCGTAGTCGGGCGACGGCGGCGCGCCGGCGCGCCGCCAGCTGCCGTTGCGATGCCAAGCGAGTCGCACGTGGTAAATGTCGCCGAGCAGCTGACGTTGGATGATGCCGTCGTACGCGGCGCGGTACACAGGGTTGTAGTGGCGCTGATATCCGACTTCGAACGCCGTGCCGGCCTTGCTCGCCGCCGCGATCATCCGTTCACAGCCGGCGACGTCCCAGGCCATCATCTTCTCGCAGAGAACGTGCTTGCCGGCGGCGAACGCCTGGGTCACGACATCGGCGTGCGCCCATAGCGGGACGGCCACGATGACCGCCTCGATCGCCTCATGTTCGAGCATGTCCCTGACGTCAACGTGGTGCGCCGCTTGCGACTGCTCTCGCCTCGCCAGCACTTCGTCGGCCTTCTGGAGCGACCCCGGGTTGATGTCGGCCATCGCGACGACGCGCCCGAACGCCGGGTTGACGTTGCCGAGGAGCGCCCGCCCCTGGCCGCCGACGCCAACAAACCCGATGCGCAGGGGACCGCCGCGAACCGGATCGGTCCGCGGTCGGGCATCCAATGCAGCGAGCGCGGGTGCGCCCGCGAGCGCTTTCATGAAATTGCGACGGCCAATCTGCCGAGTCTCTGGTGTCAGGATCATGTCAATCCTCGAGTTGTGCCCCGTGGCAGCTGCCGAAGACGTGAGTGGCCGTGGTCCCTTCCACCCGAATGAGCGCCAGTATCTGAGGGTGACTCCGGCAGTACCGTCGAGCGAGATCGACGCCCCCGACCAGGAATGCCGTCGAGAGCGCATCCGCGGTTTCGGCGTCGCGTGCGACGACGCTGGCGCTCAGCACGCCGCGGGAAGGCCGGCCGGTACGCGGATCGAAGACGTGCCCATGCCGCTCGCCGTCCGCAACGATGTACTGTTCGCCGGCTCCGCTCGTCCCCAGCGCCGCATCTCGAAGCCGCACGCGCGCGATCCGGGAGTCGAGTTGAGGAGAGGTCACGTCGATCGTCCATCCTCTGCCATCGCCGCCAACGGCCAGAACGCTGCTGCCGCCGGCCGAGACCAGCGCACGCGTCACACCACGCCGCCGGAGCACGGCGCCTAGCCGATCGACCGCATGGCCCTTGCCGATGGCCCCAAGATTCAACTCGAGGCCCGGCACGGCGAACGACACAGTGCGCATCGCGGGATCGAGGCGCACGCGATTCATGCCGACAACCATGGTGGGGGCCTCAGCGACGCAGGCTGCGGGCTCGCGATTCCCGCGCTTCAGAAATCCCCAGCGCCGGCTGAGCGGAGTCGACGTGATATCGAACGCGCCGTCGGTCTCGGCATGAAGCGTTTGACAGCGCGTCAGAAGCGCGAACAGTTCTTGGCTCGCGGGGGCGGGAGCCGCGGCGGCCTCGCGGTTGATCCGCGACAACTCGCTCGTGTCCCGGAACACGGTCAAGGCGGCCTCGAGACGATCGGCTTCGTCGAGCGCCTCGAGCGCGGCGTCGACGTGGCGCGCATCCTCTTTGGGTAGGGCCACTTCGAACCGGCAGGCCATGATCGTCCGGTGGGCGCGCACCCAGCGCTGGACCGGTGCGACGCGACCGAGATCGAGAGTGAGCAACGAGCGCCGATTGATCAGAAAGAACCCTTGTCTCGTCCCATGAGCAAAGGCGATGCCTCGCCGCGTGTTGGGCGTACGCCGGAAACGCCGCGGATGTCGCCGCCACACGCGCATTACTGGGCGTGACGGCCAGAGGACGGGGAAAACTTCCCGGCGACGGGGAGAATTGCTCGCGGGCCTGCTCAGGCGGTGCCTTCTTGCCAAAGGACGGCAGACGATCTAGCGTCGACCGATGACACCAGTTGCATACCATCCGCCGCGTCAACTCGGCTCGAACGGTCCGACAGTCTTTCCCGTGGCCCTCGGGTGCATGGGTATGTCCGGGATGTACGGGCCCGCAGACGAGCGCGAGAGCATTGCCACCATCCACGCGGCCCTCGAGGCCGGAATCACGCTCCTCGATACCGGCGACTACTACGGCGCCGGGCACAACGAACTGCTGATCGGCCGCGCGCTGCGGGACCGCCCCGGCAAGGCCCTGCTGTCGGTGAAGTTCGGCGCCTTGCGCGGACCCGAAGGAAGCTGGCTGGGGATGGACGCGCGGCCCGCCGCCCTGAAGAACTTCCTGTCGTACACGCTGACGCGCCTCGGCGTGGACCACATCGACATCTATCGCCCCGGCCGTCTCGATCCCGCCGTCCCGATCGAGGAAACGGTCGGCGCCATCGCCGATCTGATCAAGGCCGGTTACGTCCGCGCGATCGGAATGTCGGAGGTGGGGCCAGACACCATCCGCCGCGCACGGGCGGTGCACCCGATCAGCGATCTCCAGATCGAATACTCGCTCGTCAGCCGCGGTCCCGAAGCCGCCATTTTCCCGGTGCTCGCCGAGCTCGGGATCGGCGTCACCGCCTACGGCGTGCTGTCGAGGGGATTGCTGAGCGGCTCGACCCCCGCGTCACACAGCGACTTCCGCGCGCACCTGCCGCGCTTCACCGGCGAGAACCGCGAGCGCAACCAGCGTCTGATTGAGGCCTTGCAGAGAGTGGCCGCCGAGAAGAGCGCCAGCGCCACGCAGTTGGCGATCGCGTGGGTGCTGGCGAAAAGCCCGACCATCGTGCCGGTGATCGGCGCACGGACCAGAGCCCAGCTCGCAGAATCGCTGGGCGCCCTGCAGGTGACGCTCGCCCCCGCGGACCTCGCGCGCATCGAAGAGGCCGTTCCGGCAACGGCCGTGGCCGGCAGCCGCTACGACGAGCGCCAGATGCGGATCCTCGACAGCGAGCTTTAGAGCGGAAGGAGCACACAGTATGCGAGTAGGGATTCTTGGAACCGGCGATGTCGGAAAAGCGTTGGGCAATGGCTTCGTCACGCTGGGCCACGATGTCAAGATGGGCTCGCGCGAGGCGAAGAACGAGAAGGCGCTCGCCTGGGCGAGGGAACTGGGTGGGAAGGCCTCGGTCGGAACTTTCGCGGATGCGGCCTCCTTCGGCGACATCGTCGTGCTCGCAACGCTCGGTGTGGCGAACCAGAGCGCACTCAAGATGGCAGGTCCGGAGACGTTGCGGGGCAAGATCGTCATCGACACGACGAACCCCCTCGATTTCAGCGCCGGAATGCCGCCCAAGCTGGCCGTGAGCGGAAATGATTCAGGTGGCGAGCGCGTTCAGCGGCTGCTCCCGGATGCTCACGTCGTCAAGGCGTTCAACACGGTCGGCAATGCGTTCATGTTTCGACCGAGCTTCGCTGGCGGGCCGCCCGACATGTTCTTCTGCGGCAACAATGACGACGCCAAACAGAAGGTCGTGGCCATCCTGAGAGACTTCGGCTGGGGCATTGTCGATGTCGGGGGCATCGAATCGTCCCGCTACCTCGAAGCGATGTGCATGGTGTGGGTGCTTTCAGGGATCTACACCAATAGTTGGACCCACGCGTTCAAGTTGCTGAAGAAATGAGGGCGGCGCTCGCGGTCCGCCTTTCATGCGTCGAACGTCTAGACCAGCTACTTGACGATCAGCGGACGCATCATGTCGTGCTCTTCATGTTCGAGGATATGGCAGTGCCAGACATACTCGTGCCCACCGGTTCGTGGACTGAGCGGAACCGGCACCGGAGCTGACGGAAGATCGAATCGCATGATGACCTGGGTGACCTCGCCAGGGTTCATCCGCACGCTCTCCTTCCAACCAGTTTCGTTCGCATCGGCCGGACGGAACGGTCCCGTGAATCGGGAGAGTTCGTCGCTCCTTGTCATCCGGAAAGCCTGACGGCCAACCACCTGCACGTTCACGAGGTGAAAGTGAATCGGGTGCGTGTCTCCGGTCAGATTGAAGATGTTCCAGATTTCGGTACTGCCAGCCGCCGGGTTCTCAGTCGACGGATCGTCGTATCCCCTACCGAAGAATCCTGGCCTGGTTGGAGCGTCCGTTCCAAGCATCTGAACCAGCCGTCCGTACGCGTCAGAGCCTTCACTGAGCGTCAGGTTTCGTGCGGTGGCGCCAGCGCTCGGCAGGACGGGTATCTGCGGAAGGCGCAAGGGTGCGGTGGGGCGGGGATCTCGCGGACCGGTGCGTGGGACGACACGCAACTGCAGCAGGGCGCGTGTGTCGGGCCCATATCCAGGTGTCGTTGTCGCTGACGACTTTTTCGCGTCCGGATGAAATTCGTAGGCGGAGTCTCCATTGGGGAACGGGGCGGCCGCATCGTTGGACAGGATCAGGATGGCGCCGGGCGGAATGTTGGAAAAGTCGACGATCAGATCGGCGCGCTCGGAGGGCGCGAGGAGCACCTGGTTCAGCAGCACCGGCCCGGTCGCCGCCGAAAGAAACCCAGCCTCGTTTCCGATCTGCAGGAATGCGGGACCCGGATTGTGACGCGCCGGTTCAGTGGACAGCGGGAAATCAGCGCCTTGCGCATAGAACACACGCAGGTTGCAGAAACGCGCGTTGCAGGCGTTCAGCACGCGGAACCGATATTTGCGCGGTTGCACCTCAAGATACGGGTACACGAGGCCGTTGACGAGCATCGTGTCGCCGAACGTCTCCGGCACGCACGATGGAACGGGCAGCGCGAGCCCGCCTGGCGCAACATCCCAGCGAAGCGGATCGTACTGGCTCGGATACCAGAGGTCTCCGTAATCGCCGCGCCCGCCCGGATCAGGGTTGCCGATCGATGGCACGAACACCTTGTCCTGAACAATGATCGGTATTTCGGTTCCGGGCACGAGTCCCGGTATCGCACCACTCTCGATCAACTGTTGCTCGAAGTCGTCGCGCAGGATATACGCCGATGCCAAGCCGACGTACGCGTTGAGGCGAGTGTTCCCCATCGCATGATCGTGGAACCAGCCCAGCCGTGCACTCTGGTCGTTCGGATAGTAGCTGTCGTCGGTCAACCTCCCGGTTGCATCGGGCAGCCACGTGATGCGCGACGGTCCGTGCATGCCGTCCGGTGTGACCCAGGCGTGCGGGCCGCCATCACTGGGCCATGGCACATACCCGCCATGCAGGTGAACAACCGCGCGGTTCTCGGGTTGACCAGGCTCTGCGCCTGGAATCGATGTGTCGACTGGCAGCGGGTGATGCGGTGGCAAATTGTTGATGTAGGTGACCCTTACGGGACGGCCGGTCCGAGCCACCATGACGCCGCCGAGATGACGGAAATTGGGATGGTTTGCGTCGGTGTACCCCCAGAGACGCGTCGGCGGTAACTCTGGATGAAGTTGCTGCCTGAACTCGCCCATCGCTATCTGGTAGTAATCAATGCCGGGATAAGTCTCAACATCTGGCACGGCCACAGGAATACCGGTTGGGCCAAGACTGGCCAGCGGCTGGATGAACTTCTGCAGCGGTGTGCTTTGAACGTACGCGTAGGCACGCCGCCACGGCACGAGCGCACCCGCTCCGGCGGCCGCCGCAGTCTGCAGAAACTGACGCCGTGATGGTCGCATGTGAGGACCTCTTTGACCGTCTGGTCTCGAGGTCGCAAAATGTGCGCCGCACATCGGCGACGAAGAACCCGGGTTTCTTTCGCGGTCGTCGATGTCACGGGTGATGGGGTCTCAGAGTGGTGTCAGGCGCCGAAATCTCGTGACCTAGCCGACCGAGCCACCGGACTACGGTCGAGGCGGTCACCGAACTGTTGGCTTGACGCGCGCGCCGTCAGTCAGCGTGTCGACCGGATGGAGAATGACCCGCGCGCCTTCCGACAGACCTGACACTACTTCCGCCTGCTGGCCAGTCTGATGCCCCAAGGTGACCAGCGCCCGCCGGGCGCGGTCCGCGTCCACGATGAACACCGCCCACGAGTCGCCGACGCGGAACAGCGCGCTCGTCGGCACGAGCAGGACGCTCGGCGACTCCCACAGGACGATGCGTACCTCGACGCGGTAGGCGTCGCCGAGCGCCGCCCACGCCGCAGCCGGGTTGACGAAATCGAGGATGACGTTGACGCGCTGCTCTTCCACCCCGAGCGCCGAGATCTTCGTGAAACCGGCCGGCTCGATCCGGCGCACTCGCGCGTCCAAGGCCTTGTCGCCGCCCCACTGCTCGATGATCGCGCGCGCGCCGGGCTTGACCCGCACGGCGTCAGTCGACAGCAGATCCGCAACGATCTCGAGCTGCTGCGGATTGGCAATCTCGATCAGCGGATCGCCGGCGGGGACGATCGACTCGCTCTCGCGCATGCGCTTGAGTACGACGCCGCTGACCGGCGCCGTCACGCTCACGATGCGGCCCGCCGCCTCGGGGTGGGACGGTGCGAGGCGGGCCTGCGCGCGCTGCAACTCTGAGGTCGCCGCCTGGACGGCGAACACGGCCGCATTGACCGACTCCTCTGCGACCTTCGCCTCGCCCTCGCGCGAATCGAGTTCTTGAGCGGAAATCAGGCGGCTCCGCGCGAGCTCGCGCAGGCGCCTCAGCTCCTGCTGCAGCTGCGCCAGCGTCGCCCGCGCACGCTGCTCTTCCGCGCGCGCCCGCCCCAGCGAGGCCCGCGCGCCATCGATCGCGGCCTGGGCTTCGGCGCGCGTCCGCTCGTCGAGCAAGGGCGGCGCCTCGGCGCGCACGCGCGCGACCGGCTGGCCACGTTTGACGACATCGCCCGGCTCGAGCTCGATGCGCAGCACACGGCCCGCCACGGGCGACGACACGACGAACCGCTCGCGGACCCTCGTCGTCCCTTCCTCGTCGACCGTGACCACGAGCGGGCCGCGCGCGATGGTGGCAACCTCCACGAGCATCGTCTTCGGCCACAGCGCGACGGCAAGGAGCCCGCCGACGACGGCGAACGCAATCAGGACCCGGCGATTGAGGAGGAAGCGGCGCATGGCATTACTCTCGCGTCTTCAGCACGGCGACGAGGTCGAGGCGATCGAGGCGCCGCCGCACGACGAGGCCAGACAGGAAGGCAGCCGCGATCACGACCAGGAACGACCAGGCGACGGTCGCCGGCGCCACGCCGAACGACAGGCGGTAGACCTCGTTGTTGAAGCCGGCCATGATCAGCCAGCCGAGGGCGTAACCGAGCGCGGCGCCGATCGGCAACGCCGCCACCGTGACCAGCGCCAGCTCTCCAAGCAGGATGAGCGAGATCTCCGCTCGCGTGAACCCGAGCACGCGCAGGCTCGCCAGCTCGCGTTCACGCTCCGACAGCGAGACGCGCGCGGAGTTGTAGACGACACCGAACGCGATGATGCCGGCGAAGATCACGTTGATGAAGATCTGGAGATTCATGTTCTGCGCCATCGTGTCGCGAAAGTTCGCGAGCATGACGTCCCGCAGCGATACGCCGGCGACGACCGGCAGTGTCTTGACCTTCTGGTAGAAAGCGCCTTTCGACGCCCTGTCGAGCGTGACCGCGGCTCCGGTAGTCACTCCGCCCTCGCGCATCAACCGCCGCACGGCCTCGATGTCCATGTACGCCTGGAGTCCCATCGAGTCGTCGACGAGCGCCGCCACCGGCACCATAGCCACCGGCCGCGCGCCTTCGAGCACTTCGACCTGCACCAGCGATCCCGGCGTGACGTCGAGAATCTGGCCGAGCATGCTCGACATCACCAGGCCTTCCGGGGGCAGCGAAAACGCCCGGCCGGCGCGATTGACGACGCGGTTCAGATGAGGGTTGGCGGGCAGCCCGATGATCGCGAGCGTACGCGATCGCGGCCCGGCGCGCAGCCGGACCGGCAGCGCCCGCATCGGCTCGACGTCGATCACGCCCGGCAGGTGCGCTACGGCGTAGGTCGCACGCGCCGATCGCGGCTCGACGAAGTTCACCGTGGCGTCCTGTCGCATCGCCACGACGAACTGCTGCGTGATCAACACTTCCATCACATCGATGAAGGCGAGGCCGACGAGTAGCACTGCCACCGCGAACGCGATGCCCAGCACCGAGATGAACGTGCGCACCGGCTGCCGCTCGAGATTGCGCAGGATCATGCGCGTGACCATCGTCAGACGGAATTGCCGCCACGGGCGCTCGAACAGGCTCCGGCGGTACTGCGCCGGCGGCTCGGGGCGCATCGCCTCAGCCGGCGGGATGCGCACGGCGCGCCGAACCGCCGACTGCGCACCCAGCGCCGCCACGATCAGACTGGTGGCGAGCGACGTGACGCCGAGCGTCGGTGACAACCGGTAGTCCAGGATCGGAAAGCGGAAGAACTGGTTGTACAACCCGGTCAGCGCCGATCCGAGCCAGCCGCCCGCCACCACGCCGGCGCCGGCGCCGAGTCCCGCGATGGCGAGCCCCCACTTGATGTAATGCCACGCGAGTTCGCCGTTGGAATAGCCGAGCGCCTTGAGCGCCGCGATCTGCGGGCGTTGCAGGGCGAGCGCGCGCGCGAGCGCCACGTTCAGGATGAAGGCCGCCACACCATAAAAAATCAACGGCAGGAGGAACCCGAATGTCCGAAGCTGGACGAGCTCGTTTTCCAGCGTCCAGGCCGAAATCTGCAGCTGTCGCGGGATGGCGCCGCGCCCGCCGTACGGCTCGAGGAGCCGATCGAGTTCGGCAATCACGTCTGACGTCCGGGCCGTCTTCGACAGGCCGAGCGACACGTCGTTGAAGCCGCCTTCCATATTGAACGCCGAGGCCAGAGCACGCCGGCCCATCCAGAAGATGCCGAACTGCCGCTTGTCCGGAACCATCTCGCCCGGGCGAATCGCATAGACGTATTCCGGCGACAACCCGACGCCGACAATCGTCAGCCAGCGCCTGCGGCCGTTGATGACCGCGGCCACCCGATCGCCAGGGTTGAAACCATGCGCCTCGGTGAACATCTCGCTCGCCACCACTTCGTCGGGTCGCGTCGGGTCAATCCACCGGCCGCGGCGCAAGTGGACGTCGTTGAGCGGCGGGCGTCCGCGTTCGGGCAGCGAGATCAGCCGGGCAGTCGCCGGCTCCACCATTCCCGGCACGTCGAGCGTCACGTCGGCGACGACCCGGGTGGCGACCGTCGCAACGCCTGGGATCGCGGCGATGCGCGGCTCGAGGCTCGCCGGTGCACGCTTCACCGCTGCAAAGACGTCCGCGAACCGCGCGGTCTGGTAGTAGGTGTCGCGCGTTCGCATCAGCGACTCGAAGTTGGAGAGGTAGGTGACGAACATCGTGGCTCCGGCCATGATGACGGCGGCGATTGCCAGCGACTGCCCTTTCATCTCCCACAGGTCGCGCAGCAGCTTGCGATCGAGCGCGGAGACGCCGGCGGGAATCCTCACCATTCGAGCTCGCTCACCGGGACTTTCCTCTCATTGCGCGTGACCGCGGTGACCCGGCCGTCGAAAAGGCGCACGACGCGGTCGGCCATGCCGGCAATCGCCGCGTTGTGCGTGATGACGACGGTGGCCGTTCCAATCTCGCGGTTGACGCGGGCGATCGCGTCGAGCACGACCACGCCGGTCGTGATGTCGAGCGCACCGGTCGGCTCGTCGCATAGGAGCACGTCAGGGCGCTTCGCAATCGCGCGCGCGATCGCCACGCGCTGCTGCTCGCCGCCCGAGAGCTGCGCGGGAAAGTGGTCGAGCCGGTGGTCGAGGCCGACCATCGCAAGGGCCTGTTCGGGGGTCATGGGATGCTCGACGATTTCGGTGACGAGCGCCACGTTCTCGCGCGCGGTCAGGCTCGGAATCAGGTTGTAGAACTGGAACACGAACCCGACGTGCGTGCGTCGGTACTCGGTCAGCGCCGCCTCGCCGGCGGTGGTCAGGTTGTGGTCTTTGTAGACGACTTCGCCCGCGGTCGGCACGTCGAGGCCGCCGAGGATGTTGAGGAGCGTCGATTTGCCGGAGCCTGACGGACCGAGCAGCACGACGAACTCGCCGGCCGCGAGATCGAAATCGATGCCGCGGAGGGCCTGCACCGTGACCTCGCCCATCTGGTAGATCTTCGTGAGGCCGTGCGCCGCGAACACCGTCGGAGCGCTCGTCATCCGCGCTGGGCCGTCAGGCCTGAACGTCAAGATTCGATCATGACGTCATCGCGCGGTCGAAACGCAACCCGATGTCATCGCCGGCGCGCGAGCAACCAGCCGGCCACCATACCCACGGCGCCGGCCCCGAGCAGCGGCAGCAGTGGATGGAAATGAATGAACCGTGTGCCCTCCGGACCGATCTCGAGGGCGCCAACCGGTGTCATCCGCACTCCACCGCCGCCACCGGCGCCCTGAGCCTCGGAGCGTGCGTCCGTGTCCAGCGGACTCTCATCAGACGCGACCTTCAGCAGGCGGCCGGGACCTCGTCCGCCACCTGCCCCGAATCCGTAGGCAACCTGGGCGACCGGAATCACCGTCGTGTCGCCGCGAAGCACCGGTTCACCATAGACATGACGGATGCTCAGACTTCGCTCCAGGAGCTCGGCGATCGGCTGAAATGGCGCAGGGCTCGACATGAAGACCTCCGATGGCACGTGCAGCATTCCTGGCATCGTTACCGAGTGAATAGAATGATCAGCGCGACAACTGCCGCAACCGCTAGGCTCACGAGAACGAGCAGCGTGATCGAGAACGGCCGCACGTACAAGTCAGCGTCATCGTCTGGTTTGCCGGACCACACGCTCTTTCCCGGATGATGCTTGATCATCGACTCCTCCGATCACGCCGCGGCCGGACCCTTAGGCTCTACGCCGGTAATCTGCCGCAGCAGATGCAACAGTTCGATCGGCAACGGGAAGATGATCGTCGAGTTCTTCTCGGCGGCGATCTCAGTCAACGTCTGCAGGTAGCGGAGGGTGATCGCGACCGGTGCGGCGGCGATCACGTTCGCCGCCTCCGACAACTTCTCGGAGGCTTCGAATTCTCCCGCCGCGTGGATGATCTTCGCGCGCTTCTCCCGTTCCGCTTCGGCCTGCCTCGCGATCGCGCGCTGCATGTCGGCCGGCAGATCGACGTTCTTGACCTCGACCGCCGACACCTTCACCCCCCACGGGTCCGTGCGTTGATCCAGAATCTGCTGCAGATGCTGATTCAACCGTTCGCGCTGCGACAGGAGATCGTCCAGCTCCACCTGTCCCAAGACGCTCCGTAGCGTCGTCTGCGACAACTGCGACGTCGCATAGTTGTAGTTCTCGACTTCGACAACCGCCTTACGCGGGTCGAGCACGCGAAAGTAGACGACGGCGCTCACCTTGACCGAGACGTTGTCCCGCGTAATCACGTCCTGCGGCGGCACGTCGAAGACCACCGTGCGCAACCCGACCCGGACCATACGGTCGATCGGCGCAAAGACGAGGATGACGCCGGGGCCCTTCGGATGCGGTAGAAGCTTCCCCAGCCGGAAGATCACGCCCCTCTCGTACTCGGCCAGGATCTTGATCGAGGCGACGACGTAGAGCACGGCGATGAAGAGCAGGATCAGGATGGGGGGTATCTCCATGGCGCAACCTCAATCCTTGCGAACCGCCACCTGCAAACCGTCGACCCGCGTGACCCGAACGCGCGCGCCCACCGCAATCGGTTCCTCCGATGTCGCCTCCCAGATTTCGCCGTGTGTCGCGACGCGTCCGGGTGACACGGGACCGATGTCTGTCAGCGCGCGGCCCACCTCGCCGATCATGCCGGCCACACCGGTGACAGCAGGTCGTTGCTGGGAGGCGACACCAAGCCTGACGAGGAACACCGCGATGCCGGCAAACCCGAGGACGACCGGAAGCACGACGCGCAGGCTCAACCGCAGTTCTGGAATCGGCGAATCCATGAGGATCATCGAGCCGAACACCAGGCTGGCGAGGCCGCCCGCTGTCAGCAGTCCGTAGCTGGTGACCTTGATTTCGAGCGCGAAGAGCAGAAGGCCAAAGAGGATCAACAGCAGTCCGGCGAAATTTACAGGCAGCACCTGCAGCGCGAAGAACGCCAGCAGCAGGCAGAGTCCTCCCGCGACACCCGGAAGCACGGCCCCGGGGCTCCACAGCTCAATCGTGAGGCCGAGCGTCCCCAGGCTCAAGAGCAGGTACGCGACGTTCGGGTGCGCGATGGCGCTCAGCACACGCTGTCGCAGGCTCATGGTCACAGGGACCAGGCGAGCCCCATGGGTGCTCAGCGCGATCGTCGAGCCATCGAACCGGCTGACGGTCCGGCCATCCAGCTTCTTCAGTAGCTCGGGAATATCCCCAGCCACGAGGTCAATCAACGGCGGCGACGCATCAAGCGCTTCCTGCTCGGTGAACGCGCGGCTCTCCATCACCGCTGAAGCGGCGAGCGTCGCGTTACGATGGCGACGGCTCGCCAGCGTGCGAGCATAGGCGGCCACATCCTCCGCCGCCTTCCTGGCCGTCGTCTCGTCCATCTTCTCGCCAGTGCCAGTCACCGGGTGAGCCGCACCGATGTGCGTGCCCGGCGCCATGGCACTGATGTCGGCCGCGATGGTCAGCAAGAAACCGGCGGACGCCGCGCGGGCACCGGCCGGCGCCACGAAGACGGCGACCGGAGTCTTCGCCACGATCATGTGCGACACGATGTTGCGGGTGGAGTCCACCAGTCCACCGGGGGTGCGCAACGTGAACACGACGAGCGTCGCCCTGTTCCGATCGGCGAAGTCCATCGTGCCGATCATGTACTCCGCCGAGACCGGGTGAATGATGCTGTCGACGTCAGCGACGTAGACGAGCGGCGCGGCGTCCCTCACCTCGGGAGCGTCCTGCCACGCGGCCGCCGTCAGCGCGGCGCCGATGCTGAACATGAGGCCGGCGATTCGAACGAGGGTCGTCTTCACGTCACCTCGCGGTCTTCACTGCGATCTCGGCGGCGGGCGGTTCCCCGGATCGTCTCGCGAGAGGAATCGCTGCGCCGGGCCTAATCCTTGTACGAAGATAGCGCAGTCGCGGTCTCATCGTCTCCACGGACGACCAGCACGGGACACGGTGCGGTTCGAATGACGTTCTCGGTGACACTTCCGAGCAGGAGGTGCGACATGCCGCCGCGGCCGTGCGTTCCCATGACGATCAGGTCGATGGCATGCTGGCGGGCGTAGGTCGTGATTTCGACGTACGGTTTTCCTTCGCACGTATCGTGACGGACGGTCGACCCGACGCTCGATGTAGACAGCCACTCGTTGAGGTGCTGCTCGGCATGCCGTTTCACCTCCACTCGGTACTCGAGCGGCAGCGGGACGTAGGCCTCGGAGGCCATGACATGAGCGGGCGGCAAATCGATGACATGGAGCAGCTCAATCGAGGCTCCAAGCGCCGCGGCCAGCTCGCTCGCGCGCCACAACGCGGTCCGCGATATCGCGCTGAAATCAACTGGGACCAGTATTCGCTTGATGCTGCTCGCCATGACGTTTCATCGCAGGAGGTTCCGATTCACCCGATCACGCCCATTGACCCCACCCCGCCGGGGCGGTTGCGGCACCGCTCATGTCGGCACGCCCAGACGGGGTAACACCCACACCTGAAGAACCCACCAACACGCGAGAGCCGCGAGTACGGTCAGTACGGTATCCATATGATCACCACAACCGGAGCTGTCCCTGACTGCGACGAGTGTGTATGAAAGACGACGCCTACACCTCGTCTCGCCCGCTCCGCGAACGCTTGAGCGCGCTGTGCCGCTGTTTGGCGGTTCGTCGGTCCCGGCCTACGGACGGTGCCGGCTTCGTCGCCCCGCGCGGGTTCGGCGCCGCGGCGGCACGCTTCAGGAGCACGACGAGCCGCGCCCGCGCGGCACGCCGGTTTTCGGCCTGCGAACGGTTCGCGCGGCTGGCCACGATCAGCACGCCGTCGGCCGTCACGTGACGTCCGCCCAGCGCCATCACACGCGCTTTCACATCCGGCGGCAGCGCCGCCTTGCCGATGTCGAGACGCAACTCGACCGCGGTCGCTTCCTTGCGGAGATTCTGCCCCCGGGAACCGATCGCCCGGACGAACCGCTCGGCGATGTCGCGGTCGTCGAGACGCAAGCCGCTGGTAATTTGAATCATGTTCGGTCTCCGACACCGACCGGCGTCTTCGCGTCTTTCGGCTCCTGCTGCGGCGTGCGCTCGACCTCGACCGTGCAGTCTTTCATCAGCGCAACCAGCGCGCCAATCGCCGCGAGAACCGGCGCCAGCACGACGCCGACTACACCTGCCGTCAGCGGGAATTCGGCGACGACACGACCTTGGTGCTTCACGATCACCCGGCGGACGTTGCCTTCGTGCACCAGCTCCTTCACTTTCTCGACGACGTTTTCGCTCTCCGCTTTGAACGAGTCCCAGACTGTTTTGGTGTTCATGACATCTCCTCGGCGGTCACCTCTTGTCGGTGTCGCCATGCAATCCGTCCACGAAATGAGCGCGTGCCTCGATCTCGGTCAGCCTGCCGGCCGCATGCATCGACGCTTGACGCAGCAGTCGTCGGCGTTCATCGTCCGGAAGGTTCTCGACAGATTGCAGATCGTAGCCTCGCGTTCGCAGAAACTCGTTGATCAACTCGGACTCGAGCAGCCCGTTCGGGTCTTGCAACGGCTGCTGACCTGGCTCCTTGCCCATAAGGGAACTCCTGGCTGGCGTCGGACCACAGCAGAAGCCTGCAAATCAGACTCCTGGCAGCCAGGACGATTCGAGCCGGGAAAAGAGCGTTCAGGCGTTGTTGACTGACGGTATTCCGGCGCTGATACCGCGTGCCTCTCCAAATTGTATTGCTCGAGCGTGAGAACCCTCGTGGCCTGCCAATTGCTGTGATTGCTTGTGAAGCCTGGGATGGACACCGTGTCGGAGCCCGTGATCACCGGCACAGACGACCAGTCGCGCCTCGTTCGAGCGCTGACGAATCCGACCTTGTACGGCCCCGGATGCACGGCGGTTCGCGTCGTCGAAACCCATATTTCGTACGTCCTGCTGACAGGCGGCCATGCATACAAAATCAAGAAAGCTGTCGATCTGGGTTTCCTGGATTTCACGAGTCTGGCCGCCCGCCATTTCTATTGCGATCGGGAACTGGAGCTGAACCGGCGTCTTGCCCCGGCCATCTATCTCGAGGCCGTCCCCATCACTGGCGCGATCGACGCCCCGTGCATCGGCGGAGATGGCCCGGCCGTCGAGTACGCGGTCAAGATGCGTGAGTTCCCTCAGGACGCGCTGCTCACCTGCGTCCTTGCTCGGAAGGCGTTGACGGCTGCGCACATCGATGCGCTGGCCGCCGCCGTCGCCAGGTTTCACACGTCGGCGCCGAGGGCCGAACCCGGCTCGCGCTTTGGATCTTCCAGGGAGATTCTCGACCTGGCGATCGAGAACTTCACCGAGATCGAACCGTTGCTCGAACGTGAATCCGATCGCCGTGCGGCCGCCGACCTTCGCCGGTGGACCGAGCGGGAACACGCGGCGCGTGCGACCCTCTTCTCGGAGCGTCAGCGAAGCGGTTTCGTCCGCGAGTGCCACGGTGATCTCCACCTCGGGAACATTGCCCTCGTCGACGGAGTCGTCACGATCTTCGACTGCATCGAGTTCAACGAAGACATGCGGTGGAGCGATGTCATGGCCGACATCGCGTTCCTCGTGATGGACCTGCGCGATCGCGGACGGCCGGATCTCGCGGCGCGCTTCCTGTCAGGCTACCTGGAGCGCACCGGTGATTACGACGGCGTCCAGATCCTCCGGTTCTATATCGTGTACCGCGCGATGGTCCGGGCAAAGGTCGCGTGCATGCGCGCGAGCCAGATCGACGAGGCCGCCCGGGCCGGCAAGATCGCGGAATATCAGGAATACTTGTCCCTCGCCGCGCGCTGCGTCCAACCGGCCATTCCGGGCATCGTCATCACGCGGGGGCTCTCAGGATCGGGCAAGACCACACGGTCGGCGGCACTGGTCGAGCACGCGGGCGCCATCCGCATTCGGACCGACGTCGAGCGCAAACGCATCCACAGGCGGACGCCACTGGCTCCGACTGAATCCGCGTTGAATGAAGGAATCTATACCGCTGCGGCAACCGAGCGGACGTATTCACGGGTCGCCAGCCTCGCCCGCACGGTCGCCGGGGCGGGCTATCCCGTCGTGGTCGACGGCACGTTTCTGCGGCGTCGCGATCGCGACCAGTTCCGGGCAGTGGCCGCCAACCTCAACGTGCCGTTCGCGATCGTGGACTTCGTCGCGTCCGTCGAGACACTGCGCGCGAGGATTCGCGAAAGGCGCGAGACGGGAACCGACGCGTCGGACGCCGATCTCCAGGTGCTGGAGCATCAGCGACAATCGGCGGAGCCGATCGCGCCGGACGAACGAGCCGTCACCGTATCGTATGACGCCGAGACGCCGCTCGAGGTGTCGCACCAGCTCGAACCCTGGCGGCCAGTCCTCGACCGCTTGCGGATCGACGTCCGGCCGTCTCCCGGCTTCGACAGACGGCCGCCGTTGCAGCACGTCACCTGAGGTGGTTCTCAAATCGGGGGCGGCGGAGTGTCGAGTGCCTCGACGCGGAAGCGTGTCTCGGCCATGAGGACACCGCCGACGCGCAACTCGATGCGATACGCTCCAAGCGGCCAGCGCCTGCCTGGCGCCAACTCGAAGTTGAACTGCCCCCAATCGCCCGGTCGGTTCGCGATGACGACCTCGCCCTCGGTGAACCGGAGAGGCGGGTCGGTTTCGAGGTAGTACCACACTGACGTGATCGTCGTCCCTGTAATGCAGCCCTCGCCTCGGAACCAGACGTAAATCGGATTGTCGCCCGGCGCAAAGACCTGCGTCGGCCGAAAGGGTTGGTCGTCGACGATACCGTGCGCCGTCGTCAGATCGAACAGGCGCAGCGGTGTCTGTCCAAGGCCTCGGCCTGGGATGCCGCCGAGCGTCAGCAGAATCGCGACGGCCAGAGAGATGAGGGTCATTCCGCCTGACGCTCTCTCGCCAGGTCGCGATGACACGCCACGCACTGGAGCGTGACGGCGACGTACGCTTTCGGCGCGCGCTCCAAATCGCGTTGCGCGGCCGCCAGGTGGAGATCCTCGACCGCCCGGACGAAGGCCGAGCTGTGACGCGCGTAGTCGGGGTGCTTCAGGACGAGCCAGCGCGGATCGTGCGTGAGACGCTCCAGCTCGCGGCTGTGAGTTTCGAGGGCAATCCAGTCGTTCGTGACGACGGCCTCGAGGATCTTCTGGGCGTGACCCAGTTTCTCGCGCATGATGTTATTCACGGCCGGCCCCTGACCACCGGGTCGGGCGACGACACCGATGACTGCCGAGAACAGCACTAGTACAAACCATCGCTTGGTCATAAACGCCTGCGAATCCTTCAGCAAGTCCCCGGCCATTGCCTGAGTCCTGCTTTCGCGTCACTGGAGCAGGAGTCGACAACGGCAGTTCGCCATCGCTGCCGGAATTCCGGCAGCTACTGGATCGCCTTCGAGGCGCAGGCCCGGAGAGTGACCGATCCTGTCAGAGGGCGGTGGCACAAGGCGTGCGTCGATCGGAGCGACAGATTTGCTTGAGTCAACACGACGTGTCCCCCAAACTGGCGTCCCCTCTAAGGCGGTAGTCGGCCTGCGATGACCGCGCCGGCCGGCCTTCTGGAAATCCTCGTCGCGGCGCTTGGTGGCGCGGCGATCGGCGTCGAGCGGCAGCGGACCGGACATGCCAGCGGACCTCGCGCGCGCTTCGGCGGCATCCGCACGTTCACGCTTGTCGGCGGCGTCGCCGGCGTGTCGGGATGGCTCAGCACGTTGAACCTCACTGCCTTGGCGGTGGTGCTCACAGCGGGAGCGGTCGCGCTCGTGGTGTCGGGCTATGTGGCGGCCAGCCGCACGGACGTCGACGCGACGACCGAGGTCGCGGCGCTGATCGCGATCGGCGCAGGGGTTACCGCGGGCACCGGCCACCTCGCGCTCGCCAGCGGCATCGTCGCCGTCACCGTGCTGCTCCTCGTCGAGAAATCGCGGCTCCACGCATTGGTTGGACGCGTGGACGACGAAGAGATGCGCGCGGCGGCGCGTTTCGGCGTCATGGCCGTTGTCATCCTGCCGCTCCTTCCTGAAGGTCCGCTCGGCCCGTTTGGCGGGATTCGCCCCCGCGCCTTGTGGCAGCTGGTGCTGTTCTTCAGTGGATTGAGCTTCGCCGGCTACCTCGCGCGCCGCATCTTTGGCGCCGGACGCGGCTATCCGCTCGCAGGCCTGCTCGGCGGCCTGATCTCGTCCACGAACGTCACGTTTACGTTCGCGCGCCTGAGTCGCCGCGAACCGACGCTCGCT
>Ga0105248_10001227_pt1 | contig 28642 bp, 15 predicted proteins | sample KBSS34metaG_FD_81524 | JGI IMG/M metagenome (GOLD analysis project Ga0105248, IMG submission 81524) | Switchgrass rhizosphere microbial communities from Kellogg Biological Station, Michigan, USA - KBS S3-4 metaG | ecosystem: Host-associated > Plants > Roots > Rhizosphere > Soil | place... | reverse complement strand
CCTGCCAATGTCGGCCAGGGCGTTGAGCACACCGGCGATATGACCGACGGAGCCGCCCGCGCGCACCCCGAAGCTGAGATCGGTGCGCAGGTATAACACCGCGCCGGCACGATTCCAAGAAGGCAGAGCGGGCGTCTGTGCCGCCACGGCGTCGACGTGCCGCTCGAGGCGGTGCAGCAGACGTGGGCGGGCAATCGCGTCGCAGACCATGGCCCACGACCAGCGCACGAGCAGGGCGAATGTCACCCGACGCTCGTGACCCTCCCGGTCGACGATGTAGCTGTCGTGCGCCGCGAGCCTGAGCGCCCACATCAGCATCGGGCGACCGGCGGTGGCAAGACGCTCCGTCAACAGGCGGCTGACACCATAGCGGCCCAGGCGGGTCAACAAACGGCCGTGCCGCACCCAACGCCGCACTTCATCGTCGGAGACGACAACTTCACCGGCAGCCGGCTCTGGCAGAGGCAGGCCACTTCGGACGACTGTCAGGTTCGTGGTGTTCAACCGATGGATGTCACGACTAACGGCGGCTACCGGAGACGCGGCGCTCCTCGGCATCGCCGCGGATCGCCGACTGCTGATGCGCCTTGTCCAGCAGGTACTCGAGGGAAGGCAATGGCTCGACGACCAGGAAGATCTGGTAGGAGAAAAGTCCGGGAGCGGCGGCGATTAACCACTGATTGAGCCGCATGACGAAGCGGCTGAGGGCCCTGTTCCTGATGGCGAGCGGGAAAGGCCCCGGGATGCCGCGGGTGGCGGCAACGCGAAACCCGCCCTGCTCGAACAACCGGCGGAACGAGTCGAAGGTGAACAGCCGTGTATGCGTCAGATCGAGAATCCCGCGTTTGCCGTAGTTGAACTGGCCGAACAGGAGCATCAGCCGATTGATCATGAAGCCGATGTTGGCGGTGCTGACGATCACTCGCGTGTCCGGCGCGAACTTCAGGGCCTGCCGCAACTGCTCGACGAACCGTTCGGGCGAGGCGAGATGCTCGATCACGTCGAGCAGCAGCACATGATCGTAGTCTCCGGCATTCACCGGCGGGAACCCGTCGTTGAGGTCGTGGAGGACGAAGCGATCGAGCTCGACTCCGGGACCGAGCGGAAACTTGTCCACGCCGGTGACCGTGCAGCCTCGCATCCGGCGCATCATCGCGCCAACGTAGCCGCCGGCGCAGCCGAGATCGAGGACGCGGGCGCCCGCCGGCACCACCGCGAGTGCCTCCGAATGCGGGCTCACGTAATCGAGCTTCGGCTCGTACTGCGCGTTGCCTTCCGCCGGCGTGCAATCGAAGCGGCGGTCATAGAGCAGACCGAGCTGCTGGGTGCGAGCGACGACCACCGCCTTGGTCACGTCCCACGCGTACTTGAGGCCGTTCACCCGGCAGATTTCGTCGCCGTAGTAGGTGGGAATCGGCAGCTCGGCAATCCGCAGACCCGCGAGCATGAACTGGATGATGATTTCCGTGTCGAAGTGGAAGTCGTTGGTGTTCAGCTCGAATGGCACCTTCTTGAGTGCCGCGACCGAGTAGACGCGATAGCCCGAGTGAAACTCGCTGAGCGACGCGGCGAGCATCCGATTCTGGAACCAGCTCAGGATGCGGTTGCCGACGAACTTATACAGCGGCATCCCGCCTCGCCGCGCGCCGCCTTTTTCCAGCATCCGCGATCCAAACACGGCATCGGCCCGGCCTTCCTGAAGCGGCCGCACGAGGTCGGGCAGACACTCCGGGGCGTACTGTCCGTCGCCGTGCACCAGCGCGACGAAGTCGAACCCGCGCTCGATGGCGAAGTGATAACCGAGTTTCTGGTTGCCGCCATAACCCTGGTTCACCGGGTTGAACAGCACGTGAAGCGGGAACGGCAGCGCACCTTCGCGCCGCGCGACCTGGCTCTCCTCAAACGTGCGGTCCTGCGACGAGTCGTCGAGGACGAGCACTTCGACGTCGTACTCCGCGGCGAGCTGGTGCGGCACGCGCGCCAGCACCTGGCTGATCGTCTTCTCCGCGTTGTAGGCGACGATCAGAATGAGCAGGCGGGGCCTAGGCACCCGACGGCACCTGGCCTCTTTCGGCCACGGACGCACCGGTCAACACCGGCACCCGCATGAGCAGCCGCTGCGCGACGTACCACGCCGTGTCGAGAGCGCCAACGAAGAGGATAAAGCGCGTCACCTCGGAGACACTCTCATACGCGAGGCCGACGAAATAGAACACGCACGTGAGGACCACGTACATCACGTGCGTTCCGCCGGCAGCCACCGCCAACACTCGCCGATCGCCGCCCCGGACGACCATGCCGACAAAGCCGAGCAGACACAAGATTCGATAGGTCAGGTTCGTCATCGAGATGAAAGAGAGCACGCTGGTCCGAGTTGTGCCCAGCAGCGATTCCTTCAGCCTGCCGACAAACGATCGAATGACAAACGCCTTGTCGTTCTTCCAGATCTCGAAGAACTCCTTCCTGGCGGCCTGATCGTGCAGCCAGTAGTCCTCCGATTTGAACGCCACGCCGTACTTCCGCCGCGTCAGCTCGAAAATCACGCCGTCGTTCGCCTCGAGGCCATACGGATTCGGGTAGTAGCCGAGACCCACCAGGGCGACGTGCCACACCGCTCGAGTGGTGAACGTCAGCTGTCCACGCGCGCGCGACGATCGGATCACCTGCGGCAGCGCAATGGTCGCGAACAGGAGCAGTGCAACGACCATCTTTCTGCGCAGCGCCGGCTGCCAGGCGGCCACACCACACAGGAACAGGGAGATCGGCCACCACGAGCCACGCAGCCACACGCCGCAGCCGAGCGTCACGCCGGCGACCGCGAGCCACGCAGTGGCCTGGGCCGGCCGGCGGCAGGCCAGCAGCAGCGACCCCAGTACGATGAAGGTCACCGGAATGTCCCAGTAGTAGTAGAACGCGAACGACACCAGGTCGTAGAAGATGCCGTCCGACGCGTATAGGTACGCCGCCAGCAGACCCAGCACGAAATTCCATTGTGCGAACACAAAGAACACAAACCACATCAACGCGATGTCGAACACCAGTTGCATCGCTAACGCCCGAAGGTGGTTGTCGGGCAGCGTCGGAAATGCCAGCCGGGCCGCTTCGACGATGAACGAGTAGCCGACATCCAGCGTGTAGTAGTTCACCCACCGATGCTCGGCTTCACGGGGCAGGCGCTCATACGGCGCCCACGGGTTGGTCACTTTCGAGTTGTGATTGAGCGCGAGCAGATCGACCTGTCCGATCCGGCCCTCGCGAAGCCCCGTCGCCATGTCGTGATAGATGGCGTAGGTCGAGAGCACGACCGGACTGGCCACGCTCTGGTTCAGGTGAAGAATCGCGATGCGCGTGTTCACCCACTGCAGCGCAACGATAGCAATCGATGCCGCCACGAATATCCGCTTCAACCACATGCCTGCGGTCGCGGCACGCGCGGATGACATCGCTCCATCGAAAGAGACAGACATGCTCTAACGGCTCGTCCTCTGCCAACGGGCAACGAAATATGGAAACCACCAGGAACCCGGCAGCCGGTTGTACCAACGCTCGAGGGCGAACAAAGAAGGGGCGATGTGGGTCTTCAGCCCGGAGGACAATCGAAAGAGCAAGCTGTTGTAGATCAGAAAATAGGCTGGCCCACCCATATACCGGCAGACGATTGGCGAGAAGTGCTCCGACGCCATTGTCGCGAGCGCGGCATGATTCAAAGCGGTCTCTGTTTCCTCGTCAAAATACTTGTCGAGCCGGTACCAGAGTTGACGGGGACCCTCGAGGATGTACTGCCTGTTCGGTTCGTACATCAGCAGCAATCCACCCGGGCGCACCATATGAGCAATGTTCGCGAGCGTTTGCGGAAGGTTGGCGGCACAATGGTGCAGCCCGCCAATCACCATGGCCACGTCGGCCTTGACACCGTTGGTCGAGGCCGACATCAGGTCGACCTGATACGCTCTACGGCCCGTGGACTTCTCATATGCGTCACAGGCTTTCGAGGAGATATCGAAACCAACAACCTGTGCCCGTGGAAACCGCTGCATCACAGCGAGAGAATTGTGACCGCTGCCGGAGGCCAGATCCGCTACTACCTTGTCGTTCAAATCGAGACCGGCGAACAAGACATCGTAGACAAACTCGTTGCGAAAGGCCATGGACGACGGATCGTAGTAGTGCCGCTCGTAGTCGTCATGGATGGCTTCGTAGTGCTGCTTCTGGCGAAGCGCAGCAGACTGCTCGCTCATTGTCTGGTTCCTGACCCTAGCCGGGTACTGGCGCCGCGTTCGGGGGCACAAACACAATCGGGCGCATTGAGGCGCCGCCGTGTGTCATGGAGGGGCGGCGCTCGATCCGCTGTCGGTGCCATGCGACGAGAACCATCAGGCCCCATAACTCGAAGCCCAGTTGCCTCCGCCCATCCATATGCAGGGCCTTTGCGTTCAGGGCCTCCCGCACATTCACGACGCCGATTCGCTCCAAGGATGATGGCGACAACAAGTCCTCGGCAATCTCCCGCATCGGACCGCGAATCCAGCGGTGCACCGGAATACTGAAACCCTGTTTGGCCGCACTGCCGATCTTGGGGCCGTAAATCCGAGAGGCCAACCGACGCAGAATGCGCTTCGGCTGGCCGAACATGGTCAGCTTCATATCTTCCGGAAGCGCGAGCCCGAATTCGGACACCTCGGGAATCAGGAAGGGTGCGCGCGTCTCGAGCCCATGCGCCATCGACATGCGATCGACTTTGACAAGGATGTCGTTCGGCAGGTACTCGCGCACGTCCGCGCGCTGCAGCGATGCCAGATCCGGCTGATCGCCGAGATGATGATGAGCCGCGAGCGCACGAAAGGCCCCGCGGGCGTCGACGGCCGAGTCCCGGGGCGTCATCAACAGCGCAGCATCGTCCGGCAGCCACGCGCCGTTCCAGCTGAAATGGGCCTCGCCTGACGGAATGCCGGCCGCGCGCAAGAATCGCATCAACTTGTAGCTGGCCGGGACCTTACCGTCGCCGACCGGCAACGATTGCGCATGCGAGGCGAGATATCTTCTGAGCGCCGGACCCGCGAGTTTCGTCAGCAGCTGATGCAGCTTCGTCGCTTTGTAGGTGAGGTACCCGCCAAATACTTCGTCGCCCCCGTCGCCGGTAATTGCAACCTTGTAGTCCTTCGCGACGGCCCGCGAGAGTGCCCAGACGGCGAGCGCCGACGAATCGGCCAGGGGGTCGTCGGCGTGATCGACGATCTCGAAAAAGTCAGAGAGCACGCTCGTCGTCAGGGCCACCCGCCGCAGTTCGAGGCCGAGCTTCCGTGCGACGACTGCAGCTTTCGCCGCCTCGCTGAACGAGTCTTCGGTGAAATCCAGGCAATACGCGTGGGTCAGGTTGCCCTGGCGGACTGCACTTTCCGCGATGATCGAGGAATCGATGCCGCCCGACAGGAAGAGCGTGACCGGAACGTCGCTGCGCAGGGCAATTCTGACGGCGCTGTCGACTCGGCGTTGCAGTTCCTGCAGCGTCCCGGCGGCAGCCGGTGCGGCAGCATCCTGTGGTAGAGCGGCCGGAGGCGTCCAGTACTCGCCGGCCTCCACGCGATCCCTCCCGTAGCGGCGCCACGTTCCCGGCGCAACACGCCGAACGCCCTCGAGCAGTGTGCGGTCCCCCGGCACATAGTTCAGACACAAATAGGGCGCGAGAGATTGCGCATCGACGACTCTTGGAAAATCCGGCAGGGCAGCAATCGCCTTCGGTTCCGATGCGAACGTCACCGAGTTGCCGTCATCAGCAACAAACAACGGTTTTTCGCCGAAACGGTCCCTCGTCACAAACAGTGCCGTTTCGACCCGATCCACGATGGCGAACGCAAACATCCCGACGAGGTGGCCTGGCAGGTCGGCGCCCCAGCGCTGGTATCCGTGCAGCAAAACCTCCGTGTCCGATCGCGTACGGAACCGCGCGCCGGCGGCGACGAGCTCGTCTCGAAGCTCGACGTAGTTGTAGATCTCGCCGTTGAAGACGACGACGTATCGTCCGTCCGGCGTGGCCATGGGCTGCGTGCCTGTCGCGACGTCGATGATGGACAGGCGGCGGTGTCCGAGAAAGAACGCACCGTCCGTCCACCAGGTCCCATCGTCCGGCCCTCTGTGCGCCAGCGTGTTCGTCGCGTCCACGAGCGTATCGCAGTCCGGCGGCCGCCCGGCCCGAGTGAAGCGCCCGAAAATCCCACACATCAGTTCAACGTCTCGAACTCACCGGCGGGGTTGCTTCCTGACCACGTCGTCCGGACTTTGTACGTCGTCGCCTGGTTCGAGGAGAAGAGAATTCGCGCCACCATCTCGCCGATGACGCCGGCGAGCAGGAATTGAACGGAGGCGAGCAGCGACGTCACCGCGAGCGTGAACCAGCCGCTGTGGTCGCGGACGACCGGGATGCCGGTTCGCAGCCAGATGACGAGCAGGACGGCGGCGATAATGGCTCCGAGGCTGAACGCAGCCAGGGCGATCTTGCCGAAGATGCGGATCGGCCGATCGAGATATCGTACCAGGAAGAAGATGAAGAAGATGTCGAGGAGGACGTTGATCGTTCGGCCCAGTCCGTAGTGCGACGTTCCGAACGGTCGTTCGATGTTTCGAATGGGAATCTCCCCAATCCGTGCTCCGACTACTTTGGCGTAGACGGGTACGTATCGGTGGCTCTCTCCGAGCAAACGCACGTCGCCGATGATCTCGCGCCGGTACGCGCGATAGGTCGTCCCGATGTCGTGAACGGAGAGACCGGACACCTTACGCAGCAGATAGTTGGCAGCCAGCGACGGCCACCGCCGCAGCCAACCTTCCTGACGCTGATGGCGCCAGCCGCAGACGACATCGTAGCCGTCTTCAATCTTCTGCAGAAACGACGGAATCTCCTCGGGAAAGTGCTGCAGGTCGGCATCCATGGTGATGACGATGGCGCCGGCGGCGGCATCCAGGCCGGCCTGCAGAGCAGCCGTTTGACCGTAATTGCGGCGCAGCTGAACCACCCGGAGGCGCGGCTCCGGCAGCGCAAGGCTCCGGGCAATTTGCAGACTGTCATCCCGGCTTCCGTCATCGACCAGGACGAACTCGAACTCGTATCGGTCGCCCACGCTGTCCGTTGTTGCCACGATTCTGCGGAGCAGATCGGCCAGCGAGGCGCCTTCGTTGTAGAAGGGCGCCACAACACTGACCAGCGCTCTCCCGGGTTTGTTCATGTCTGTCACTGTTGCGTCGTCGAGCGTGAGTACGCCGTGAACATCCACCATCCCGCGTTGATCAGAATCTGAAAAAACAGGAGGTTGACAAAAAACAGCGCAAAGAGCTGGGCGTTGTGATACTGGAGATAAAAAAACGGCATGATGATCGCCGACTCGATCGAGATCAAGAACCCCGCTCCGGCAAGCGTCGCTACCAAAACACCCGCACTCGGATTGTACCGATGCCCGAGACAGAGTGCCGCCATCGTAATTAATAGGAAGAGAACAGTAAAGCCGATTCCCGACGTGAGCCAACGCGTTGGAAGTAACACATGCTGCGCGAGCGAGCTCATGTTGGCATCGACCCACGGCGTCATCTGCGTCGTCGACAGACGCCATTTCGTGAGATAGATATTGACCATTTCATGTGGAAGCCGGCGCCAGAGCCCCGAGTAGTACGTCAGTAGCGCTCGATCGTAATTCGGCCCGAGGTAGGTGACGCCGGGATCCACCCGGCGCGCGAGCTCGGGGCCGACGGAATCCGACCAGCGGATGCCTTCACGCTCGCTGAGCGCATTGCGCGGCAGGGCCAATGAGAGCACGATCGGATGGGCCACCGAATGATAGGTACTGTTGAAGGTCACGCCAGAACGAGTAAGAGGGTATGTGAAGATCAGATAGAACAGCCCTCCACCGGCGACAAATCCTGCTAACGCGAGGCCAGCGGTTTTCCACCGGCCAGACCGTTGTGGCCGCGGGCCAGGAATGATTTCGACAAGGATGACGGTGACGAACATCAGGTAACTGCCAACGACGATCGGGGCGTAGCTGCTTCGCAGATTGTAGAAAAACGCTCCGAACAGGCCGATGAGTACGGCGGCCGGTGCTAAGTGCCAGATCCTCTTGTGCAAACCAAAGTGCAACGTCAGAGCGAGGAGACCGGCATAGACTCCCAGGAAAGGCAGCAGGAAGGGATACAACGAATACAGGTGCGTTGGCGCGCCGAGACTAGCGATCTCCACACCGAGCATCAAGGCAAGCAGCGCGAACACCGGACTGGCGCCCAGACAAAGCAACGTGAAGGCAAGAAACACAATGCTCGCGACTCTGATCCAGGTCAATAGAATGCCAAGCCCCGCAAGCGTCACGTTGGAGTAAATCGAGAGCAGAGCTGAGAATATGTAGAAGAGGGAATTCTCGTTGTTGAGGAACGGCTCGGTCACAGCAGCACAATATTTCTCTCTCGAGCCGGCCACTCGTTCTACGATAGCGGGCAAAGGAAGGTCGCGCGTTTCAGCGTTGTGCGCGATCAGGTAGGTCGTCAGGTCGTACGTCGTCGAATGCGCAGAGTACTTGCCGCAGTACACCCAGTCGATCGCCAGATCCAATGACCAGAATGCATGCGCATCGTACGTCGAGATATTTGCCGGGATCGTCAGTTGTGCTCGGTTGAGAGTCAGCCCGACAAGCGCCACCACGCCGGTGACCACCAGTGTCTGGATGACGCTGGCCTTTCGGTCCGGTCGAGCGACGATCAGCCACCCCACGATGCCGGCGACCCGCGCCAGCAACCCGCTCGCCCGAGCGGACGTGACGGCCGCGCGTTCCACTGTCACGGCCCGATCTCGAAAACGTAGGTCCTGGCGGCCTCGACGCGCTCCTCGATGTCCAGGTCCAGGGCGAGACAGCGCTGGCGAACGCCGTACGACGGCGAATACCACGCCGGCACAATGGTCGCGTGCAGACCGTGTGGAACGGTCATTCGCAACCGGTTCTGTGCGCCGATGTCGAATTGACCAGACAAGCGATTCTCGACGGTCACGCCCGGCGCGAAATGGAAATGCCAGCGGAGCCGGTGCGTCCCGTTGCCTTCGAGCTCGTCGGCAATCACAACCGATCCGTCGGTCAGCCGGAGCCTGAACGTACGAGTGTGAACGAGGGCATCCCCCGGCCGTCCGTAGCCCCTGTGCCGGCCGCGATACTCGAGCTCCGCGCCATGCTCGCGAACGGACAGGTGCTCGGGCGACGCTTTCTCGAACATCCGGAACAGCCACTCCGGCCGGATCTCGTTCTGCTCCTGATCATCAATGCTGAGGGTGTTATGGGATCGGGTACTGCGAAACAGGTTGCGCGCGTCTGGGTCTGACGTGTACACGTAGCTGCCGGGGTCGACGATCACCGGCTGGCCGCCGACGTGGTACTCGAAACTGAGAAGGTCGTTGTGTTTGTGGTTGCCGAAACCGCCCGTACCCACGATCCCGTTGGTGACCAGAAGATAATCCCCTTCGCGGCGGATCGCGGTCAAGCCGGCGTGCGGGAAATGGCTCAGCGCGGCCCGCGGGGCGCCAGCCACAGGGCGCTCGAGTCCTGAGGAATCGAAGCCCCACCATTCGGCTTCCCAATCGGCCGCCTCTCCGGCATCCCGCAGCCACCCGTCGCGCTGAAACAGACCGGCAGCCGGACCGAAGAGATGGCGGGGATCCTGCGGCTTCCACGTGCCATATCCGCTCAAGATGTGCAACCGTCCGTCGTCGGCATCGCCGACCTGGGGCATGAGACCGTCCGGCCGCAGGACCGCGGCGAGATAGTCGATCATCGTGGCGAGCCGATCGAGGAACCGCGCGGGCAGCGGCCGTCCGGCATGGGCGGCGAGGCGCGCGGCGCCGAGAAACAGTTCACTGACAAGCCGGTGGTACGGCACTGAGGATTCGTAGTCAGCGCCGTCCGCCAGCACCTGAACCTCCATCTCCTGCGTCAGCCAGTCGCGGCATTGCCGGTCCCACAACTGGCCTCGCGGCAGGTCGCGGAACACGGCCGCGACGTAGAACAGGCCGACGACGTTGCTGAGGAAATGATTGCTCGTCACCTCATAGCGGTTTTCGAGGTGGTTTTCGATGAAGGCGCCGTGATCGAAGAGAGCTTCGTAGGCGAAGTGCCAGAAGTCGTCCGGCACATCGGCACCGCGGATCATCTCGAGCGCAACCGCCCAGTTCGCCGCCCGCAGCGCCACGTCCATCGTGCAGGCCCAGTTGACGGCGGTCGCGATCGGATTGGCGTCCATGAAATCGCGCAGCTCGCGGACGATCTCCAACGCAAACCGATCGTCGCGGGTGAGCCGGTACGCCTGTCCCAGAAGCGGCCAGTGCTGACACCGCGCAAGCTCCCACGGCCGCTTGATGTCAGCGCCGGCAGGGCGCATCTGATCGAAGTTCCACGCCGACAGCGGCACACCCGGAAAGCGCAGTCCGGCAACCGGGTCGAGGTACCAGTCGATGGGGCGATAGCCGCTCGTGTCGCTGTGCCGATCGGGATCCACCGGCGTGTACGTCCCGCTGCCGAGCAGATCGAACTCGTGACGCAACACGCGGTCCGCGGCCGCAAGGGTGGCGCGGACATGATCCGGGTACAGCTGGCGCAGGCGCGCGACCCGTTCCTCGGGCAGGTCCACGAACAGCCGGCCTTCGGCCTGGCGCGCCGCCAGCCAGGCGGCCGCGCTGAGACCCACCTCGTTGAGGTCGTCGGCCCACCGCCGCGGCGCAGCTTCTGGCGCCGCGGTGGCCGCCGGCGCGCGCCGCAGCCTGGACAAGAGGCGGCCAGCCCGTTCGCGGATCACGCGCTCCTCACGGCTTCACGGCTTTGATGATCAGGTTCCAGCCGGCGACCTTCTCGATCACCGGCATCAACGCCCGCAGGCGCCGCGGCACAAGTTCCGGGGACATCTGGCGCTGTACGATCCGGATCTCCCTGAACGGCTTGAACAACGCGCGCAGCCGCGGCCTCGTGTACACCTTCACCAGCGGACGCGCGTCGTTGCCGGTGCGCTCGACCGTGCGCGACATGATCTCGCCCATCGAATGGCTGGCGAGATCGCCGCTCTTCAGGCCGTAGTGCCACAGCAGGTTCCGCCAGTATTGCAGCGAGTTTTCGGCGTAGACCATGGCGATCACACGACCGCCCGGCTTGAGGACGCGATGGATTTCCGCGACGGCCTTCGCGGTGTTCGGCGTGTGGTGAATCACGCCGTTCGAGTACACCAGATCGAACGTGTCGTCGCCGAACGGCAGCGACTCCGCGTCGTGATGGACGAAGGTGCCGCTCAATCCGCGCAGACGGAAATTCTCGCGCGCGAGCTGCAGGTGCCCTTCGGACAGATCGACGTCGGTGACAATTGCCCCATGCCTGGCGAATTGCGCGAGATCGGTGCCCATGCCGCCTCCAACTTCGAGCACCTGTTCACCCGAGTGCTGCGTGAATTCCATCACCTCCGGCATCCACGGGGCGTACGTGCCATAGCGGTAGCGCTCGACCTCGAGAAACCATTCGAGCGACTGCGGCTGCGCGCCCCGCGCGGTCTCGGATCCAACCGGGTTGTTGTTCCACTGATGCTGGACCTGATCCTTGTAGGCATCGCCGGTGACGACCTGGCGCGTGCCGGCGGCACGTGGCATCCCGGCCGCAAACGACCAGAGCCGTTCGACATGGCGCCGCCATGAATAGTGATCCGCCACCGCCTGCCGCGCGTTGGCGCCAAGGGCGCGGCAGATGTCGGGACGGCGCGCCAGGGTGACCACGCCTTCGACGAACTCGTCGACATCCCCCGGCGTGCACAACACCGAGCGCCGATCACCGGCGATGACGCCGTTGCGCGCAAAGTCGGCGACCCGCAGCGCCGGCGACAAGACTTCGCCAATCTGCTCGAGATCGCTGGCGACGATGCCGCCGCCCATCGCCATGTATTCGAAGATCTTGGTCGGCGAGCCGAAAAAGCGCCCGTCCACCATGTGCGTGTTGTGCGGCGACACATAGATGTCGCAGGCCTGCAGGAGGCGCGCGCCGTCGGCCTGGGCCACCCGGCCGACACGGCGCACACGCGCGCCGAGGCCGGCCCGCTCCACCTCCGCATCGAGCTGAGGCTTGTGCGTGCCGTCTCCGATGATCAGGAACCGGGCATCCGGTTCGGCGGCGCAGATCTTCGGGATGGCTGCCGCGAGCACGTCGATGCCATGCCAGCCGCCGAAGGTCCCCGTGAAGCCGATCACCCGATCGCGGTCGGTGAATCCCAGCTCGGACCGCAGCTGCCTCTTCCCGTCTGCACTTGCGGGCGCATAGCTGTCCAGATCGGCGCCGTTGGGATTGACCAGGATCTTGCGTCCGTCAACGCCGCGCGACAGCAGGTCGGTCTTCACATGCTCGGAGATCACCGAGATCACCGCCGCCTGACGGAACGCGAGCTCCTCCGCCTTCAGGTACACATCGGCGTAAAACGGCGCCGTCTTGTCGAAGCTCCGCTGCATCGAGATTTCGGAGCCGTTGTATTCGATGATGTACGGGATCTGCAGCTCGCGGCTGAGCAACGCCGCCACATGATTGCCGAGACACAGCCGCTCGTAGATGTACGACGGCCGCTGCACCTCACACGCAGTTTTGACGATCGGATAATAGTGCGTCGTCGCACTGACGATCGCGTCCTCGTTGATGATGGTGGTCGGCGCGTCCATCACCACCTGCGCTACGCCGAGCTCGTCGAGCAGCTTGAATGGGTGCGCCAGCAGGCAGACGAAGCGGCCGGTGACCGCCGACAGCTCCTTCGCCACATAACAGGTATGGCCATAGCTGCCGCCGGAGGTGATCGGCGCCCAGAAATCGGTCCGCAGATAGAGACCCGCGTCGATCTTGGCGGCCACGTCCGGTGGACGCTCGAGATCGCGAAACGGTACCGGCCTCGCGTCGAGGATGAGCCGCTCGAGGTCGGCGAGCATGTCGAAGCGGCGAACCGGAAACGCGCCGCGATAAATCCAGCGCAGCCCGGGCTTCACGCGCTCCCAGCTCTTCATCGCGCGATGCGCCCGGCGGCCGACTTTCTCGAGCGCAATGGCCGCGCGCCGGTGACGCTGCAGGCTTTGCAGCCGCTCGCGATCGACGCACTCCACGGCCTGCTCGCCTGGCCAGTACAACCACACGCGTTGTCCACGCCGCAGAGCCGCATCGGCGATCTCGAGCCGGCAGCGGTCGGGCAACCCGCTGGCGAGTCCGATCACGATGCCGGCGATTCCCTCGCGTCGGCCGATCTCTGCCTTCGCGTCGGCAACGGGAACCGGATGCCCGACGTCGAGCACGATCTGGTGGCGTTCGCTGGTGCCATCGAGCTCGTCGCTTGAAAACGCCGCTATGCCGTCAAGCCGCGGCGAGACGTAGAGATACCGGGCAGCCTCGCGCGCGATCGGCGCGGATGCGGAACCGGCGCGGCTAGATTCGGCCATGAATGAGATCGTCAACCGACAACGCGACAGCGGATGTCTCGATCAGCTCGTCGAAGGCAATAGGAGCGGGAGCGCCGGCGGCGATGGCGTCGCCGAGCCGGCTCAGTTCCTCGAAATGGCCCTTGTCGGGCTCGTGGCTTTGCCACAGTACGGCGCCATCGCTTGTCTGGGTGAGCTTCTTGAAATCGTCAACGACGAACGCCTCTCCGTCACAGAAGACCGTGATGTGCTCCTTGCCGAGGCCGGTCTTGGGACCCAGCGCCGTGTAGACCAGGCTCGCGATGCTGCCGTCCTCGTAGGCAATGGTGGCCGCGAAATTGTCGCTGCGCGCGTATGGCAGCGCGCCGGGATCGATCGCGGCGGCGTCGATCGACCGCACGGGCGCGCCGGTGAGGAAGCGAAACACATCATACATGTGGCACGCTTCGCCGATGTTGCGGCCGCCGCCCTGCGGCCCGTGCACCCAGTGATCGAGCGGCAGGTAGCCGGCGTTGAGTCGATACTGAATGACCAGGGGCGCGCGGCGCGCGGCCAGCCGCTTCTGCAGCGCCTGCAGCGCCGGAGAGAAGCGGCGGTTGAAGCCCACCATCAGCAGCGGCGCCGTTGCCAGCTCCGAGTAGCTCTTGACGACGCGATCCAGCTCGTCCCACGTAATCGCCAGCGGCTTTTCAACGAATACGTGTTTACCCGCCGCCAGCGAGCGCACCACTTGATCGGCATGTTCGTGGTGGCGCGTCGCGATCACTATCAGATGGAAGCCCGGATCACCGAGCACGGCATCGAGATCGCTGGCGAGCACTTCCACCTGGTTGTCGCGCGCGAAGTTGCTGCCCGCCGCGCTGCGGCTGACGACGCCGCGCAGAGAGTAGCGGTCATCCCTCTTGCGCATCTGTGGAACCAGCATCGCCGTCGCGAACGCTCCTGCGCCGACGAGCGCGTAAGGAATCGGCGATGCTCCGGCCTGGCGATGGCCGCCGAGGATGACGCGTTCCGGCTCGTCGTCTTCAACGAGCGCGTCCTGTGGATATTGGATGATCACGCCGAGCGGCAGCGCCCCTTCCGCCTTGGCGAGCTGGTCGTAGGCGGCGGGCGCCTCCTGGATTGGTACGACGCGATCGAGCAAGGGCTCCACCGCCACCTGACCGGTCGACACCAGCTCGAGATAGGCCTGCATGTTCCGATTCAGCGTCCAGCGGACGTACCCGTACGGATAATCGTGCCCCTCGCCCTCATAGCCGGGATCGTATCGGCCGGGACCGTACGACGTGCTCATCAGCAGGTCGATCTCCTTGCGGTAGAACACCGCCCGATCGACGTTGAGGCCGACGTCGCCGACAATCACGACCCGTCCTTTCGGCCGGGTGAGCTCCATCGCCAGATTGATCACCGCGCTCGATTTCGTGGCCGCGGTCATGATGGTGCAGTCGGCCCCGTGCCCTTCACTGAGATCGCGGACGATGATTTTGACCGCGTCGGTGTCGGTCGCGCCGGCATGCAGGCCGAGTGCGGTGGCGCGCCCGACGCGGTCGGCGTCGAGGTCAAAGCCGATCACCCGGCAGCCGGCCGCCTTCAGCAGCTGCACCGTGATCTGACCGATCAGGCCGAGACCGATCACGCAGGCGCGATCGCCGAGCTGAGGCGCGGCGCGCCTGACACCCTGCATGGCAATCGCGCCGATGGTGGTCGACGCCGCATGCTTCACATCGCACCCGGCCGGAATGCGGCAGACCAGATTGCGCGGCACGGTCACGTACTCGGCATGGTTGGCCTGGCCGGCTCCCGCCGCCGCGACGAGATCGCCCGCCACGAGGTCGCTGACGCCCTCGCCGACGGCGACCACTTCACCGGCCACCGAGTAGCCGATCGCCCATCCCTGCGCGTTGCGGTCGGAGGTAACCGGCGCGGCCGACGTCGACGCAGCGGCGGTGCCCGGGATAGACGTCTGCCGCAATCGCGTCAGACGGCGCTCCGCCATCTGCGACACCCGCCGCGCCGCCTTGCGCGGATCGCGCAGGCTCGCGCGGAGATAGTGACGGGCGAGCCGCGCGCGCTCCATGTGGCGCTCCATCGGCGACACGTCCGGCGCCGAGACGCTCGCCGGCCGCAGCGGCGCTACTTCGGTGCCGACGCTGATCAGCGAGTAGTGGACGCGAATCAGCACCATGCCGCGCTGAATCGAGGGCCGCGGCATCCGCGCGACGACCACACCGTCCATATTCATCAGAAGTTGACGCATTGTTCAGATCCCACCCGGCGAACGGGAGGCCGGCACCGGCAACACGCCGGCCAGCGCGTGCAGTCGGTCGGCCGGAAGACGCGCGAGCCCGAAGCGGAACGTCGCGGACTGCGGAACGGCGCGGCGCACGCGCAGCACGACGATCCGGATGGCCGCGCGGACGCCGTAGCTGACCGACGACCATCCATCCTCGATGGTCATCACCGTGTCCGGTGGCAGCAGGACCGGCTGGAACCACGCATCCCGGCCACTGACGGACAGCCGCACGTCGCCGCCGACCGCCTCCGCGCGCACCGCGGGATCGAGATGAAACCGCCATACCAGCTCACGGGTACCGCTGCCGTCGACCACATCGCGGATCAGCACGTCTGGCCCTGACTTGATCAGCGCGATCTCACGGCGTACGGTGAGCGGCGGCGTCAGGCGCCGGTAGCCGGTATGCGCGCCCTGGAAATAATCCACATCGTCGCCCGCGCGAAACGTCACATCCACGGGACGGGCATCGTCGCGCAGGTGCCACAGGCGGTCGGGAGAGAAGAACCGGTTGACTTCCTCCCCGTCCACCTGCACGACGTTGTGAAATTCGGTGCTGCGGAAACGATTCCGCCACTCGCGCGATGCGGTGTAGAGGTAGGTCCCGCAATCGGTCACCAGGTTCATGCCGTCGAGCCACAGTTCGAAGCTGAGAATGTCGTTGTGGCCGTGGCCGCCGCGTCCGTGCATGCCCACTTCTCCACAGTCGACGAACACATGGGCGCGCTCGGAGCGGAGGACGTAGAACCCACCGTCCGGAAAGGCCTTCGACGCCTCCGCGGCCGTTGCGGCGGGCAGCGTGTCGAACGCGTCCAGCATGTCCGGGCCACCCAGCCAGAACGACTCGTCCCAGAACTGGCGACTGGCGCGCTTGAAGTCGCTGCGGCCCGCGAGAGCGGCGCCGCTCGACAGCAGGTAGCGATGGTCGTTCATTTCCTGGGTTCCCAACTTCTGGATGCGCCCGTCGTCCGCGTCGCCGACGATGGGCACGCCGCCGTCCGGCTTCACATACGCGGCGACGAACTCGATCATGCGCTCCAGCCGCTGGCGCCATTCTGCCGGGAACGGCTCGCCGTGCCGTGCGAGCAGCACATCACAGGTGATGAACGCTTCCAGCACCAGGCGGTGATAGGCGGTTGATTTCTCGAAGTCGACGCCGTCCTCGCTCGTCTGGTTGAAGATCTCCGCCGCCATCATGGCACGGCCGGCCTCGAGCCACCGCCGCCCCTTCGCGCTCGCCCGGAAGAACGCGCCGATGAACACCAGGCCGACGGCATTACAGAGGTAATGATTGCCGTTGACGTCCGACCGTTCGATGTGGGTCGCAATGTGCGCACCGTGCAAGTACAAGGCGCGCAGGAACTGGCCGCGGAACGGCGCTGCGGCGCAGGCGTCCGCGTCACTCATGTAGTAGAAGCCCCAGATCCAGCTGACGGCGCGAAGCGCCACGTCCATGGTGCAGGCCCAGTTCACGCCGTAGCCCCACGGATTGCGCGCGACCCAGTCGGTGACTTCGGCGGCGAATTCCCGGGGATACCGTTCGTCGCCGGTGAGCCAGTACGCTTGCCCGAGGGTGGTGAAATGCTGGCAGCGGCTCAGTTCCCATGGCACCTTAACGTCGGTGGCGCGGTCGATCTCGCCGTAGACGATCCTCGGGCCGTAGGCGAGTGGCCATTCACGGCCGGTCTTGAAGTCGGCGTGCCACGGCAGGGCGGCGCCGAGCGCGACGCAGCCCGATCCGAGCAGGTCGAATTCGTGGCGCAGGACGAGGTCGGCCGACGCGAGGATCGTGGCGACGCTGTCTGGGTAGCGTGCGCGAAACACCGCCGTCCAGCGATCGCGGTCGGATGGCGACAGGAAGAACGGCACGCGCTGCTGCGCGTCCCACAGTGCATCAACTGATGCAGCGCTTGACGCCGCGGCGACGCGCGCCGGTGTGATCAGATGCGGATAGATGTTCGACCACGGCCGCCGCACGCGCTGCGCGCCCATGTCGACCAGGCGACGCGCAATATATCTCGGAGAGCGGTGCGATGCGCGCTTGACGCGCGCGATGAAGCCGTTCAATGACATTGTGTCCGGAGCTGGTCGAGCGTGATGGACCGCGGAGCGGCGTCGACAAAGGCCGGATGAACCGCGCGCATCGTCTGCACGGCACGCGGAAGACGGCCGGCCGCGATCCGCTCCTCGAGAATCGGAATCAGCCGCTGGAAGTAGATCCACGCCTGCAATGACAGTCCCTCGTAGCGGAGATGGATCGCGTCTGCCGCAAGCGCCGGCTCCTGTGGAAAATCGCTGGCCATGTCGATGAACGGCAGACCGTGCGTTCGCGCGTAGTTCCGGAAGACACGATTCTGGAAATCGGCCAGGCGTCGCATCTCGGCGTAGGTGAACGGCCAGTAAACGCGGTTCAGATAGTTGAACAGGGTGAGGTCGCGATCGATGTCCACCCGCATGCCGTCATGGAGGATCCATACGAACGAGGACATCACCAGCTCGGCGTGAATCGGCGACAGCGCCGCGCGAATCCGATCGAGGCACGCGACGATGTTGGGCAGATCCATCGGCAGCCGGGGGCTCGTGATGTCCGGGTCGGTTTCGCTGACGCCGTCGGGCCAATTCACCGTGGACGGCGGCTTGCGCGGTTCGTATCCGCCGCGCCCCTGGAATCGATCGACAACGGTCAGGCCGCGCCGTACCACATCCAGGTAGTCCTCGAGTACCGTACGTTTCACGTCAGTCGTCTTCGGCGGCTCGACGACGCGCCGGTCGTCGATCGCCACCATCCGATCCGGCCAGAACTGGTTCGCACCTTCGTAATAGACGACCAGGTCCGGTTCCACCGGCACGAGCTCCTGCTCGACGACGGCCGCGATGGAATTGGAGTTGATGCCCATGCGGCCCGCGTTGATCACCTCGAACCTGTAACGAAGCCCTTTCGTGGCGGCCCACCAGTTCAGCCAGGTCGCCACCATCTCCGGATGCGAAAACGGCACGCCGAACGCGTCGATCGTCGTCGAAGCGCCGACAAACGCGATCCGGATGGTGCCCGGCGACTTGTTCAGCGTCACGTCGGGCCCGCGCCAGCCGAAGGCGTTGGTGACGAACCAACCGGGCGGGCTGATGCGGCGCATGTGGCGATAGGTCGGATAGCGCGAGCCATCGAGGCTCTCGAAGTAGTAGAAGTCGCGGAGCGCGCCCATGACGACATCGCGGGCGGGCGCGCAGGCCTGCTCGCGGAGGTAGGTCAGATTCCACTCGAAGAACGGCGACCAGGGTTCCGTCGGATGGTCGTCAGCCCGCCGCTGCAGCGCCGGCGTCAGCGGGATTCTGGGAATCGGCTCCGGTCTCTGCTCGTACCAGGCGAGCCGCACCGGCGGGACCCGCGGAAAGGCCGCGGCAAACTTTCGATCGGGTGTGTTGGCCCGTACCGCCGATGCGCCGACCGTCGATGCACGAAGAGGAATCGACCACACGCGGAAGCCGTCGAGCGCGCGGCAGGTGGCTTCAGCAGCGAGAAGCGCCAGCGTTCCGGTGCAGATGATGATGAACAGGCGGGCGGTGCCGCGCGCGCCGACGATCGTCATCGTGACAAGAGAATGTGTACGGTCGATTCGCCGAGCCGCCGCTGGAGTCTGACCGCGCCGGGGTGGCTCTCGAGAAATGCCTTCGCCTCGGGGTCGGCGAGGGACGGCCCGAGGAACGCCTCGTATGCCTCCGGGTGCGCTCGGATATCTCGAGCCACTTCCATCTTAATCTCGTCGTTGACCGACAGGATCTCTCCGCCGAGCGGATGAGGCGCCGGGACGAGGTCGGCGGCGAACGCGACGAGACCCCCTGAAATCCAATCGGTGCGGAGCCAGTACGTCTTGCGGCGTCCGACGAGCGCACGGATGTCGCTGGCCAGGTCGTCGAATTGACGGACCGAGACAGCTGGGTTGTCCAGGAACAGTGGTCCGTCCAGCGCCAGCGGCAACCGCCGCAATGCGGCGCTGTTCGGCGCGCCTTCGAACCGCGGCCGCGACCGATCAGCGAACCTGCGCGCCGGCTCCCGCACCACACTCCACAGTGTGGACGGACGCAGGGTCGGATAGACGACCAGCACCGCTGCCGCGAACGTGAGGCGGATCGCCCACTGACGCGGCCGGCTCGCGGTCAGCCACGCTGGAAGATCGACGAGCCCAAGGACGATGATAAACGGCAGGGCGATCATCGTGTTCATGACATGCGTCGAGTCACTTCGCAGTAGGGCCGTCTGGTAGCAGACCAACTGCACGCACACGAATGCCAGAAAACGGATCCGCGGCCGGTCCAGGGGCCGCGCCGGCCTCAGTGGCGAGAAGCGCCACAACGCGCAGACGGCGCAGGCGATCAGGAATGGCAACGTGAAATGGTACGAGGCGATCTCGGGCAGCGCGCCGTCCTGCGCCGGCCACCACATGTTGCTGTAACCGACCGCGACGGCTCGGGCGAAAAAGAAGTACGTGCGTACGAACGCAGCAGCCGCGCCGTGTGCAGCGTAGAACAGCAGAATCGGAATCGCGACGCAGGCGAAGCCGATCAAGAGGTCGCGCAACAGGGAGAACACCCGCGATGCGGTCAACGAACGCTGCAGCCACAGCAACGTCAACAGGAGCACCGCGCCGGTGAACGTGGTGGTGAGATTCTCCTGCGCCAGAAAAGCGCCGGCGCCCCACGTGACGCCGAGCAGCAGAACGGTCGCGCGTTTCGACTCTGACATTGCCGCCCGGCCGAGCATCGGCACCACCAGCACAGGCGCGATGTAGCGAAGAGCGTTCGCCCATCCAAAGAAGCCGACCAGGGTGCCGTCAACGAGCGTATAGAAGAAACCAAACGGCGAGTACGCGACTGCCAGCACCAGCACCGCCGCGGCGGGAAGCGGTTTCAACCACAACGCGGCGGCTGTCGAGAAAATCAGCAGAGCGGCGAAATTCTGAGCGGCCCACGCGATGCGGGATGAAAGGACATCGAACGGCCCGGCGATCTTCATCAGCCGGTACAGCAGAATCTCGGAACCGGGCCCATACGGTGTCGCCGCCGGGCCAATCGACGGCAGCGCGCCCTTCGCGAGCGCCTGCAGCGGACCGAAATGCAGCTGCTCGTGCCACTCGATCACGCGATGAAGCCGATCGAGGTGCCAGGGTGGCCCGACGAGGTACCAGCACAACGACGTCATCGCGACACAACTTCCCGCGGCGGCGAGCCAGTGGGCAGTGTCGAGGTCGGGCGCCGCGGGATGCGCACCACCAGCGGGAGTGTCTGGCTGCCGGCGCCATCGTTCCACGGCCAGGGGCAGCAGGACAAAACTCGCGATCGCGATGTTGTACAGCGCCAACAGCCAGCGCTTGTTTACCAGAGGCCAGAGCCAGCCGGTCATGTCTTCTTCGGGAACGCTCTTGACCAGAAGAAAGACCGGAATCACCAGGAGGCCGATGCCGGCTTGGATCGCAATGATCCACGACATGGCGCCGCTGGCGCCGATGGATGCGGGCCACGCCGCGGCCGGCCGGCGCATCGCCCAGTTCAACACAGCCGCGACGATGAGGGCCGCCCCGGTCCATGAAGCGACCGCGGAAAGATATGGGAACTGCGGTGTTTTCCAAACCTTATACGCGACCAGTCCCATGGCTACGATCGCGGCGCCTGCCACGGCGTACGCGAGCAGACGGGCGGCGCTGTCAATCGTATGCTCGCCGCCCGACGATGTCGGGCGTGCTAACAGCCTCGTCATTTCAGAGGGACTTCAAATCACGCCGCAGCCAGCGCACACTCGCCCGCGGCAACGAACACCAGCCGGGAATGCAACCGGCGCCAGTTTATGCCGAGAGGAACTTCGTCAGAACATCCGCGATGCGTTCGGCCGTGCGACCGTCCCACAGCTCCGGCATCCTTCCTTCGTACGTCGCGACGATCGCCTGATCGAAGCCGCTGAGGATGTCGGCGGTTCGGGTGCCGACAACCCGGTTGGTGCCATGGGTGACCGTTACAGGCCGCTCGGTGTTCTCCCTGAGCGTCAGGCACGGAATGCCGAGCGCCGTCGATTCCTCCTGCAGGCCACCCGAGTCGGTCAGCACCAGGCGCGCATGAGAGGTAAGGCTGAGAAAATCGATGTACCCGAGCGGCTCGGTCAGAATGACGCCCTTCAGTTCTGGCGTCAGGCCGAACTCCTCAATTCGGCTTCGCGTCCGGGGATGGACCGGAAACACCACTGGCATCTGCCGCGCGATCGCGCCCACGGCAAGGATGATGTCGCGGAACGTATCGAGCCGATCCACATTCGACGGCCGGTGCAGCGTGAGGACCGCGTAGCGCTTGTCCTCCACCGGCACACGGTCGCGGATCCGCGCAAGCGTGGCCATCGGCAGGTGGCGCCGCAGCGTGTCGATCATGACGTTGCCGACCAAATGGATCTTCTCCGGAGGAGTCCCCTCCGCCAGCAGGTTGTCGTTGCCATCACGCGATGGCGTGAGCAGCAGGTCGGCGAGCCGATCGGTCACGATTCTGTTGATCTCTTCGGGCATCGTCCGATCGAAGCTGCGCAGCCCCGCCTCGACATGCGCGATTGGAATCACCAGCTTCGCCGCCACCAGTGACGCGGCCATCGTCGAATTGACGTCGCCGACCACGACCACGAGGTCGGGACGGTCGGACAGGCAGATCTCTTCGAACGCGATCATCACCTTCGCCGTCTGGACCGCGTGACTGGCGGATCCGACGCCGAGATCGCGATCGGGACGCGGCAACTCGAGCTCTCTGAGAAATCCACCGGCCATGGCGTCGTCGTAGTGCTGCCCGGTGTTGACCAGGATCTGGCGGAGGCCCGCGACCGGGCGCAACGCCTCGATGATCGGCGCCACCTTCATGAAGTTGGGCCTTGCCCCCACGACATGCACGATGGTTTTGGAGCCCGTCACAAGCAGTCCTCCCGCCCTTCTACCCATGAGGCATGCCACAGCACGGCGTTCATCACCGTCCACACCTGAAAGCTCGCGTTGGCACGGCCGGCAATCTGATCCTTGAGCACGCCGGTGAAGTACTCATCGTCGATGAAGCCATCCTTGCGCAGTGCGGAGCGCTCGAAGGCGGCCAGGCAGCGCGCACCGAAATCGCCTTCGCGGAACCATTCGTCCATCGGCGCGCCGAAGCCCTGTTTCCGGCGGTAGATCATGTCGTGATCCAGATACGGTTCGGCGGCCTTCTTCAGAATCTTCTTGCCAATCGAGTCGGACAGCTTGTACGACGGCGGCAGCCGGGTCGCGAAGTCGACCACGTCATGGTCGAGGAACGGCACACGCGCCTCGATCGAATGCGCCATCGTCAGTTTGTCCACGCGCATCAGCAGGTGTTCCGCCAGTCGCAGCTTCATCTCGAGGTAGGGAATCTTCTGGAGCAGCGCGGGCTCGTCGAGATGGCCGTCGAGCGGCGCGAGGTACTCGCGCACGACCGCGTGACTGTCGAGAGTGCGATGGCCGACGGGCACCAGACCAGGCACCGGGCAGTCGATCGTCTGCTCGAACGGCGCCCGGTCCGGCGTCAGTTTGCTGCGGCGATCGCCCCACCAGCACACGGCGCCGCCCCAGAACAGCTCTTCGCCGCGCCGCGCCCGCTCCTGCACCTCGAGGCCTTCGCCCGACAGTGCCGCCCGAGGCTGGCTGAGCGCCGCCTGCGCGCGCCGCCACCAGGACTGATGCAGCCGCGCCGGGTGGTAAACGGCCTCGTCCATCCGGCGGTAGTGTTCGCACCACCAGTAGCCGAGGAAGTTCTCGTCGGCGCCTTCGCCGACCTGCACTACGGTGGTGCCGCTGTCCTTCACCAGCTTGGCCAGGAAGTAGAGCGGAATGCAGACGTTGTCGGCGATCGGTTCGTCCTGCAGCCGAACGAGCAGCGGCAGGAATTTCTGCATCTCCTCCCGGTTGATCAGCGTCTCGTGGTGGTCGGTCTTGTAACGCCGCGCGATGCGCCGCGCGAACTGAAACTCGTTGTAGTCCTCTTTTCCCTCATAGCCGATCGTGAAGGTCGTGACCGGCCGCTCCATCAACTCGCTCATCAGCGCGACATTCATCGACGAATCAACCCCGCCTGACAGCAGCACGCCGAACGGCACGTCCGAGACCATGCGCCGCGCGATCGACTGTTTGAGCAGCCGCGTCAGTTCGCCCACCGCCTCCGGTTCGCTGATGTCGCGTTCGCTGAGGGTCGTCGTTCGATCCGGCGCGCAGTCCCAGTACTGACGCGCCCTGGCTTCGCCCCGATGATCGATCGTGAGCACGTGGCCGGCCGGCAGCTTGAAGATGCCGCGGAACATCGTCAACGGCGCGGGAGCGACGATGAACGTGAGGTAATGCCAGAACGCGGTCCGATCCATGTCGGCGGTAACGTCGGGATGGGCGACGATGGCGCGGATTTCCGAGGCGAACAGCCACTCGCCGCGGTGCGTGCGGGTGAAGTAGATCGGCTTGATGCCGACCCGATCGCGAATCAGATGCAGGACCGGCCGAGCGGAATCGCGTGAGTCGAAGATCGCGACCGCGAACATACCGTAGAACTTCTTCACGCAGTCGACGCCCCACTCTTCGTAGGCGTGCAGCAGCACCTCGGTGTCCGAATGGTCGGTCTTCCATTCGTACTTGCCCAGCGCCTGCAGCTCGCAGCGCAGGTCGGCGTGGTTATAAATCTCACCGTTGAAGACGAGCGTCACCGTGCCGGACGCGTTCGACATCGGCTGCGACGCCACGTCGGACAGATCGATGATCGACAAGCGACGATGTCCGAGCGTGCAGCGGCGATCTGCCGACACCCAGATGCCGGCCCCATCCGGGCCGCGGTGCGCCATGCGGTCGCGCATGCGCGCCACGACCTCCGGACCGGAACTCGACTGCGTGGGGTGAAAACTACCGACGATGCCGCACATAATGACGAGGAAATTCGGCGAGGAACAACGTTACGGGCGCACTACGGTCTGTAGGGTTCTTTCCGGTAATGCGACATCGCCGAACCCCCAGTCGGATCCGTTGAAGATCATGGGCCGTTGCAGCCACTCCATGTACGAACTCCAGACCTGCACGGCGCTGGCGTCCAGCCACGTGATCCCACTCGCGGCGATTCGCTGCTTCAGCAGTGCTTCGCCTTCTGGCGTCCAGCCGGATCCTTTTTCGTGCTCGAGATGGTACGCACACAGGGGCGTCTCCAAGACCTGCTCCTTCAGTCCAGCGTAATGAGCCACAGTTTCGAAGAGACCGTCGATATTCATCGAGTACATCGGGAACTCCGCGAAGCCACGGAGCTCGAACCAATGCTCGCGCGCGAGAAGCTGGAAATCGCCGGATGCATTCTGGTGCAGCTCAGCGGGACGATGTCGTCGCAGCAGCTGCTCGATCGGTGCGAGTTCTGCCAGGGACGACAGTGAGGCGAGTCTGTCGTTCAGATCGCGCACGCGGTCCGAGTCGTCCACGATACGACTCTCGAACCGCTCGCGCGCCTTTCGTAGAGCAAACGAGGAAACCAACGCCTTGATTCGACGACCCAGTCCCCACAGAACTCGCCGCGCTCCCCCGATCCGGCGCTCCTGACCCCTGAGTCTGACGATCTCCGACCTGCGGATCAGTTGGTCGAGCGGCACGGAGCCGGCTACGCTGCGGAGCACGAAACGGGACGCCTGGTCGCCGTTCGGACGGTTATTCGAGATATAGAGTGAAAATCGAGTGTGACGAGGCACGTCGATCGTCAGAATGCGGACGGAGATGTCACCCTCGTCGATTTCGGTAACCGTCGACGGCAGCCAGCACTGACGCACATCGTCCATCACGTTGAGTGCGAAGTTGCCTTGAATGCGCGAGTATTCGAACTGAAATTCGCAGTGCCGATCCTCGGCCGTCTCGAACGGAGCGTAGCGTGCGCAGTACGAGTACCTGCCGGAATCAGTCGTGACGTCGAGACCGTCCCGCGTCTGCGTCATCGACAGGTTCGCACTGTTGGTTGCCGGCCGCCACAGCCCCATGTCGTAAGGGTAGTTGGCCAGACCGCGCACGGCGACGCGATAGACGCGATAACACAGCGTTTCACGACGCTCCAGCAACGGCAAGGTTTCTCGACCGCCGCTGGCATCGAGCATGCGCATGGTGATCTCATGCGGTGCCTCTCGGCCATCGAGCGGTATGCGGATCGAAGTGCGCGCCGATAGACGCGTGTGCACCAGCCGCCGCTCGCCGTCGCGGATCTCGAGCTCGACCCACGAATCGCGCTCATACGGATTCGGTTCGACTTCTATCTCGAGCTGGGCTCCTTGACTGAGGTCCTGAATCGCAGGACGGTCGATCGTGAGCCGCGCTTCACGGCTTGCCCAGCGGTAGAGCCCGGAGCCTGGATCGCCCTCACGAGTGTGCCAGCCGTCGCCCAGGGTGATTCCACCGGAACCAACGATGTCCGGCTCGAGCGGAACGATATGCCCTTGCGCGTCGACACGGTGAGTGCCGGACCGCGTGTGCAACCGCAGCTGATGCGTCTCGCAGTACGCCATTTGCTCGCCGAGCGACGCGTCGATCGGGAAGTCCGATTCGATATCGTGACGGTTGACGCGGTAATGACAGGCAGCATCCAGCTGGCCGGACGCAAGGAACTCGACGAGCTCGTTGGAGAAGATGATGTCGATATTGGTGGATAGGATGAACCGCCCGCTGGCGCGGCGAATGCCGACGTTCTTGCCAATCATTTGAAACAGCGGCAGTACGTCGGCGTGCGGCAGGCGCCCATGCAGGGCTGGCGGAACCTCGATGAACCGCAGCGCGAACGCACAGTGCGGTGGCATTCTGATCAAATCGTAAAGACGCGGTCGATCGGAAGGTGGATTCCATTCCACGACAACGACCTCGGCAGCGAGGGTCGTGCGACGGCACTGGGCGTCGAATGTGTTGACGAAGGCCTGTAGACGTTTGAGGGGATCGCCTCCGTGGTCGTCGTTTCGAGTGGTGACCACCACGCTCAAGTATGGATTGTCCGTTCGGATCATGATGCCGGTCAGTCGGGCGTCAGAGCATTGTCTTCACGAATCGGTCCGCGAACCCGCCGCGAGGCCCGAACCGCCGGCGCTCGCGATCTGTTCCCACCGCAGTCGAGCCCGCTTACTGCGCGCGCGCGGTGACGGCGGCTGCGGAAACGACGACGCGATTCTGCGACCGGTTGATGAGGGCAAGTTCAACGCCCATCCGATCGGCCGGCTTCCTGAACGCGCATTGAATCGATTCGCCGGACGGGATCAAGTTCACCACACATTCGTTGTAGACAGGCCACGGCTTATCCAAGCCGTTGATCCGAACCGCAACCGTCCCTTCTCCCTTGAGGAGCAACGACGCCATGTATCGACCGGCGGGCGCACCCCGAGTGGCCGTCCACGCGAACGCGTTAGGCGGCAGGGCGATGCTCGATTCCGTCTCGTCGCCACTCGGCGAATCACGTCCGACGACCGCGCCGGCCTCGCCTTGCCATTCGCGAAACTGCCAGGCGCGCGGTCGGCCGGTGTCGAAGTCGTTGAACACCAGGTTGGCTACCACCACGACGAACGACATCTCGTCGTCCGCGAACGTCTTCTGAACGCGGACAATGTAGTCGAAGCCGAACGCGGCCAGTGCCCGACGTGCACCTTCCGCCTCCTCTGCCGAACCAGCCAGCAGAACGAGCGGGGTGCCAGGCATCAGGTTCGCCGCTTCAGTGTCCTTCAACAGCGGCAAGGCCTCATTGATGACGACGTATCCCCAAAGGTATGTGCTGGCAATCGCGATGAAGGGCAGCGTCGTCGCTGGCGTGGCGTGATACCAGAATCGAGGTTTGTCGACACCGATCTCGTCGCGAATGAAGCGATGAGCGGCCACCGTCCGTTCAAACTGTCGCCGGCTATCCTGACCGTTCGCAACCGGCCAATTTCCGGGAACAGCCAAATAGCTGACCGTCAGCAATGTGGCAAAGATCGCTTTCTGCAGCCAGCGGATGCTCACGAATCGCCAGACGAAAACCGCCAGCAGACAGGCCGCCAGGGTTATGGCGGTCGCGAGCCGCTGAGGCGACGCCGTGACGTGAACGAGCTGCCAGACCCGCCACCAGAACGCACCGACGTCCGTCAGCACCAACCAATGGGCAAGGACAAATAAACCCAAGAGGCCAAGTTCGGTCAGCGTCGCCGTTCGGACGTCCGCTTCATGACCGAGCGGCCCTTGCACAAACAGGGCGAACAGTGCCAATGGGAAAAGGTACGACGCATAGTAGAAGATGAACAGGACTGGCACAATGCGCGCCGGCCACAGCAGCCATATCGCCGCGCTGATCAACAACGACAGTTGAATCGCCGTCGCAAACGACCGAGCCGTGCGCCTCGACGGCATCAGGGTCGTCAAGGCTCCAATCGTTGCGCCTACGGGCAGGACGAGCCAGGTCGCTTGAAACACCCAGGCGTTCGAGTCAGCTCCCCAAATATTCGGTGTCGTCAGCATGCTGCGGCTTTGCCGCATCGACGCTCCCAAAAACAGCCACGGACCGCCGAGTTGAACGTCGACGAAGGCAAAGGCGCCCAGCATGGCGGCCGCCCCGGCGCCGACGACCAGCAGGTCTGCCGCCACGGATTGCCATCGAGTCAGCCCAACCCGCATGATCAGGAATGACGCCAGTACCGGGCACAGCACGACGAGGAAGAAATTCGAGGAAATCATCGCGACCATCGCGGCGCCCGCAGACAGCGCCCACAGCCACCATCGTTTGGGCTCGCAGGACAGCCGTTCCAAGCACAGCAGGCTCAACGCAATAAAAACAATGCCTGAGCCGTCCGGATAATCCCAACTGAGCGACCCCAGGATCGTCGGGTTCCAGGCGAACATCAAAGTCGCGACGATCGCGGCGTGACGGTT
>Ga0105248_10001225_pt1 | contig 28644 bp, 27 predicted proteins | sample KBSS34metaG_FD_81524 | JGI IMG/M metagenome (GOLD analysis project Ga0105248, IMG submission 81524) | Switchgrass rhizosphere microbial communities from Kellogg Biological Station, Michigan, USA - KBS S3-4 metaG | ecosystem: Host-associated > Plants > Roots > Rhizosphere > Soil | place... | reverse complement strand
GTCACCGCTGATCGCGCAATTGGCGCCCTTCCGTTTTCACCCGCGCCGCTTATCACCGCTGATCGCGCAGTTGGCGCCCTTCCATTTTCACCCGCACCGCTGTTGCGTCGCTGGTCACCGCTGATCGCGCAATTGGCGCCCTTCGTCCACCTGCGACGCTATGCCACTTGCATTGTGCAGCGCAATATGGAATGCTTATGTCGTTCGCGGTCCAGCCGTCTCCTCCTTCGGCCCCCGCGGACCCATTCCTCCATTCTCCTCCTATGGTGGAATCCTCGGCGCGGTCGACTCGACCGCGCCTTTTTTTAGGCTCATTGTGCCGCGCCCCGTCGACCCGCACTGCACAAATCCAAACCCGGGCATAAGGGAAACTCTTACTTATTTTTCCGTGACTTGCGTGGGGCTTGCGGAAAGCCGGCGGGGGTCGGCGCGCCCCCGCTGATGGCATTCCGTAATGCCTTTGCACCCCCCGCGTGATTGACCCTCAGGCGCCAAGAATAGTACAATCATGGACTTTGCTGATTTTGCCCCGGGCGGCTCTCGCCGGGCGCGCATCCAGGAATTCCCGATGAAAACCTTCTCAGCCCGGCCGCGGGACATCACGCATGGCTGGTACGTCGTGGACGCGTCCGACAAGGTGCTCGGTCGCCTCGCCTCAACGATCGCCGCGCGCCTTCGCGGCAAGCACAAGCCCATCTTCACGCCGCACATGGACACGGGCGACTTCATCGTCGTGACGAACGTCGAGAAGCTGCGTGTGACGGGCAACAAGTCCGAGGACAAGCTCTATCACCGCCACAGCGGCTATCCGGGAGGCATCCGGACGACGTCGTTCGGCGAGATGCAGTCCCGCTTTCCCGGCCGCGCGCTGGAAAAGGCCGTGAAAGGGATGCTGCCCAAGGGGCCGCTCGGCTACGCGATGATCAAGAAGCTCAAGTGTTATGCCGGTCCGTCGCATCCGCATTCGGCACAGCAGCCGAAGGTCCTCGAAATCTAAACAGGAAAGCGTTCGCCGCGCGGCGGACTTCCAGACCCAATCCCATGATCGGCAACTACAACTACGGAACCGGACGGCGCAAGACCTCGGTCGCCCGCGTGTTCATGAAGCGCGGCGACGGCAAGATCGTCGTCAACGACAAGCCGGTGGACGAATTCTTCACGCGCGAGACGGGTCGCATGGTGGTGCGCCAGCCGCTCGTCCTCACGAATCACGAAAAGACGTTCGACGTGATGGTCAACGTGAGCGGTGGCGGGGAGTCGGGACAGGCCGGCGCCGTGCGCCACGGCATCACGCGCGCGCTGATCGACTATGACGCCGAGTTGAAGCCCACGCTCTCCAAGGCGGGGCTCGTCACGCGCGATGCCCGCGAAGTCGAGCGCAAGAAGGTCGGCTTGCACAAGGCGCGGCGCCGCAAGCAGTTCTCGAAGCGCTGACGCGCGTTTCCTGGCCCGCATTCGATTCCCGGCGACCCCCGCCGGGTAGAATCGCCGGAGACACGCGGGGACCAGCATGATCAACGTAGGCATCGTCGGTGGCACCGGATATACCGGCGTCGAGTTGTTGCGCCTGCTCGCGCAGCATCCTCAAGCGAACGTTCGCACGATCACGTCGCGCAAGGATGCCGGCACCCGTGTCGCCCAGATGTTCCCCAGCCTGCGCGGGCACTACGACCTCGCGTTCGCCGATCCCAAGGATGCGGACCTCGCGGGCTGCAACGTCGTTTTCTTCGCTACACCGCACGGCGTCGCGATGGCCCAAGCGAGGGAGCTGGTGGCGGCCGACGTACGGATCATCGATCTTGCCGCCGACTTCCGGTTGCAGGACCCGGCAGAGTTCGAGCGGTGGTACAAGCAGAGCCACGCCTGTCCGGATTTGCTGCGGGAGTCGGTCTACGGCATTCCGGAGATCAACCGCGAAGCGATACGCAAGGCGCGGATCGTCGGCAATCCGGGCTGCTATCCGACGGCCGTGCAACTCGGCTTCCTTCCGCTGCTCGAAGCCGGCATCGTCGACACGCAACACCTGATCGCCGATTGCAAGTCCGGAGTTTCCGGCGCGGGGCGTAAGGCCGAGCTGTCGCTGACGTTCTCGGAAGCCTCGGACAACTTCGCCGCCTACGCGGTGGCCGGGCACCGCCACCTGCCGGAGATTGTTCAGGGCCTCAATCGGGCGAGCAAGGAGCCCGTCCGCCTCGTGTTCACGCCGCATCTGACGCCGATCATCCGGGGCATTTTCGCAACGCTTTACGCCCCGCTGCGCGATCCCGACGCCGATCTCCAGGCGCTCTACGAGAAGCGCTACGCGGGCGAGCCGTTCGTCGATGTGATGCCTGCCGGGTCGCTGCCCGACACGCGCAGCGTCCGCGCGTCGAACACGTTGCGAATCGCGGTCCATCGGCCCCCGGAGTCCGATATCGCGCTCGTCATCGCCGTCGAGGACAACCTGGTCAAGGGCGCCGCCGGCCAGGCGATCCAGAACATGAACCTGATGTTCGGCTTGCCGGAAACGACCGGGTTGATGGCACCGCCCGTGCTTCCCTGAACGAGGAGCGTCGGCGCGTCACCGGGCGGCCGATCGAGAGCCGGGGAGGTTTGACGAACCGCCCGGCCGGCCCCATGTTGCAGGTAGATGGAAACGTCGAACCCCCGGTCGGGCGGGCAGTCGAAGTTTTTGACGGCGCGCCTTGCCGCGGCCGATAATGGTCGAGTATTGCTGAACCGGAGTAGCGCATGAACGCAATGAATGAGATGCCGAGTCCGCTGGTGTTCACCGACGCCGCGGCCGCCAAGGTGAAGACGCTGATCGACGAAGAGGGCAATCCCGAACTCAAGCTCCGCGTGTTCGTGTCGGGCGGTGGCTGCTCCGGATTCCAGTATGGATTCACGTTCGACGAGGTCGTCAACGAAGACGACACGGCGATGGAGAAGGCCGGCGTAACGCTTCTCATCGACCCGATGAGTTTCCAGTATCTGGTCGGCGCGGAGATCGACTACCAGGAAGGTCTCGAGGGCGCGCAGTTCGTCATCAAGAACCCGAACGCCACGACCACTTGCGGGTGCGGCTCCAGCTTTTCGACCTGATCATCCCGCGTTTCGACCCGACCCCTCCGCGGGCGGCCTCAATCCGCGTCAGCGCGGATAGATCGCGCCGAGCACACGCGGTCCCTTCGCGCCGGTCACCTCCGGCAGGTTTCCAGGACGCCTCGCCAGCGCTTCGCGCGCGAGCCACGCGAAAGCCAGCGCCTCCACCTGTTCGACCGGGACGCCCTCGTCGCCGGTCGTGCGGATTGAGCGCGGTTTGAGCTCCTCGTCGAGCGCGCGCATCAGCGTCGCATTGTTCGCCCCGCCGCCGCACACCAGCACTTCCTCGGCTTCGGGCGCATAGCCGCGGATCGCGTCCGCAATGGTTCGAGCCGTCAGCGCGACGAGCGTTGCCTGCACGTCCTCCGCCTCCGCGTTCGTACCCGCGGCCCGCAGGCGCTCCTCCAGCCATTGCAGGTTGAACTTGTCGCGATGCGTACTCTTCGGCGGCGAGGCGCTGAAAAACGGATCGTCGAGCAGTACGTCGAGGAGCTTGGGAATGATCTTGCCGGTCGCCGCCCAACTCCCTTGTGCATCGAAGGTCGCGCCGCGGTTGCGCGCGCACCACTGGTCGGACAGCACGTTGCCCGGACCCGTGTCGAAGCCGTGCACGGCGCCGCTCTTCGGCAGGTCGGTGAGGTTGGCGATGCCGCCGATGTTGACGACCACGCGATGCCGGTCCGCACGCGCGAAGAGCGCCGCGTGGAATGCAGGAACGAGCGGCGCGCCCTGCCCTCCTGCCGCCACGTCCCTGCTGCGAAAATCGCCGACGACGGTCATGCCCGCCTTCTCGGCCACGCGGGCGGGGTTGTTGAGCTGGACCGTGATGCCGAGATCCGGCCGATGGCGCAGCGTCTGCCCATGCACGCCGGCCGCCTGCACGTCGTCACGCGTCAGCTTGGCGGCGGCGAGGGCGCGGCCGATCGCGTCCGCGTAAAGCTCCGCGAGCATATTGGCGGCAGCGGCGGCGCGCGCGAGCTCGTTCTTGCCCGGCTGCTGGAGCGCGAGCAGCTCGTCGCGCAACATCGTCGGCAAGCCGATGTGTGAAGCCCCGAGTGTGCGGACCGGCTTGCCGCCTGCCGGTGCGAAATCGACGACGACGGCATCGACGCCGTCGAGACTGGTACCGGACATCACCCCGGCGAATAACTCGCGGGCCATCGAGCGAGAAGCCGGCGGTGGCTACCTGATCTCGGGAAAGCGGCTTGTCAGTCGACGGCGGCGACGCGCACGTCGGGCAACGCGCGCACGACCGCAAGTTCGCCTGCGAGGGAGGCGATCTGGGCGGCGAACGCAGCGCGCTCTTCGTCCGAAACGGACGTTGCCATGGGAAGCGCGACCGTCAGCGCATCCTGCGGCTCGCCGTCGATGCGGATTTCATAATGCAGGTGCGGCCCCGTGGCCCAACCCGTTTGGCCGACGTAGCCGATCGTGTCGCCTTGATGCACGCGCGCGCCGTCGGTCAGGCGATCGGCGAAGCGGGACAGGTGCGCATAGACGGTGGAATATCGACCGTCGTGCTTGACGATGACCACGTTGCCGTAACCGTTCTGTTCTCCCGCAACCTGCACGACGCCGTCCGCGGTGACCCGCACCGGCGTTCCCGTCGGTGCGGCGAAATCGGTCCCGTGATGGGCCCGCATGGAGTGGAGGACCGGATGGAATCGCCCCTGGGTGAAACCTGACGTAATGCGCGAAAATTCCATCGGCGAGCGCAGGAAAGCCTTGCGGGAGCTTCGCCCCGTCTCGTCGAAATAGCCCTCGCTGCCGTCGGGCGCGACCCAACGGAACGCGTGAAACGCCACGCCCCGGTTGATGAACTCGGCGGCCAGGATTCGACCTGTCCCTACCGGTTCGCCGTCGACGTAGCGCGTCTCGTAGAGGACGATGAAGCGGTCGCCGCGGCGCAGGTCGTGATAGAAGTCGATGTCGCCCTCGAACACATCGGCAAGGCCGAGCGTCACCGAATCAGGCAGGTCGGCTTCATCCGCCGCGGCGAACAGCGACGACTCGATCTCGCCGGCGCGCATCGTGATCCGCACGTCTTCTTTCGGCGCCTCGCGCTCGACCAGGAAGCCGCTCGCCGAACGGGACATCGAGAGCATTTCGCCGTTTCCAGCGAGGAAACGCAGACCCGTGAGGCGTCCGTCCTCGGCCGTGGCAACCTGCAGCGCGCGGCCCGGACGCAACTGATAGAGCGCCCGCGCCGACGGATCGGTGCGCAGGAACTCCATGGCCTCGGCATCGTCCACCGACGCCCGGGCGAGCAGGCTGCCGATCGTGTCCCCTCGCTGCACGCGTTCCTCGCGCCAGTAGCGGTCGGTCGGCTCGTCGGCCTCCGCCAGTGCGGGCACCGGCAGCGCGCGCGAGACGTTGCGGACGGGTGCGGCGTCGAGCGTCGTATCCGGCGTGATGCCGAACGCGGCGACGGTCGCGAAGCCGAGGACGGCGATCGCGAGCCCCTGCCCGGCCGAGACCGAATGCGTGATCGCGCGCACGGCTGCGCGAAATGGCTGGGCTAGAATCCGGGATTTGTGCGTCGTCAACGGAATGGTGTGCGAGACGGAAGCTTTGAGAGCGGCGACGCGCGCGGAACCACGGCGCGGGGCGATTTTAGCAGGGATCGGCGGGTGTTCGGCAACCCCCGCGCCCCGCTTCGGTGCGCCGGGCCGCCCGGGCGACGCTGATCATGGCTGACGACATCGATCACCAGATCGCCGTATTCAAACGAAGCGCCGAAGAGCTCCTGGTGGAAAGCGAGCTTCGCGCCAAGCTCGTGCGCGGCAAGCCGCTCCGCGTCAAAGAGGGATTCGATCCGACGCGGCCCGACCTTCACCTCGGTCACACGGTCCAGTTCAACAAGCTCCGCCAGTTGCAGGATCTCGGCCACCATGTCGTGTTCCTGGTCGGTGATTTCACTTCGCTGATCGGGGATCCGACCGGCCGCAACGTGACGCGGCCTCCGCTTTCGGACGAAGAAGTGGCGGTCAACGCCAAGACCTACACGGACCAGGCGTTCCTGATCCTCGATCGCGACAAGACCGAAGTCGCGTTCAATTCGACCTGGCTTGCGGCGCTCGGCGCGGACGGGATGATCCGGCTCGCTGCGAAGTACACGGTCGCACGGATGCTCGAGCGCGACGATTTTGCCAAGCGCTACGCGGCGGAGCAGCCGATCGCAATCCACGAGCTGCTGTATCCCCTCGCGCAGGGGTACGACTCCGTGGCATTGCGAGCCGACGTCGAGCTCGGCGGAACGGACCAGAAGTTCAACCTGCTCGTGGGGCGCGAGTTGCAGCGGCATTACGGGCAGGAGCCGCAATGCATCCTGACGCTGCCGCTGCTCGAAGGCCTCGACGGCGTCAACAAGATGTCGAAATCGCTCGACAACTATGTCGGGATCACCGAATCGCCGACGTCGATGTTCGGCAAGCTGATGTCGATCTCCGATTCGCTGATGTGGCGCTACTACGAGCTCCTGTCGTTCAGGCCGCAGGGCGAAATCGACGCGCTGCGGCGCGAGTGCGAGGAAGGCCGCAACCCGCGGGACGCGAAAGTGCTGTTGGCGATGGAGATCGTGGCGCGGTTCCACTCGTCGTCGGCAGCGGAGGCGGCGCGCGCGGAATTCGACGCGCGCTTCCGACACGGCGCGTTGCCGGACGACATGCCGCACGTGACGCTTCACGCGAGCGGCGCCGGGATGCCGATCCCGCAGCTCGCGAAGCAGGCCGGGATCGTCGACTCCACGTCCGAGGCGCTGCGGCTCATCGCGCAGCGCGGACTCAAGGTGGATGGCGACGTGGTCGCGGACAAGGGGCGGGTCATCGCGTCCGGATCCACGGTCGTCGTGCAAGCGGGCAAGCGTAAGTTCGCGCGGGTGACGGTGACGTGACGCGCACGGCGCAGTGTCGTTGGCACAGGTTTCTGCTGAGGTCCGGGCGATGCGCAAACCCGGGGCCAGTGCCAGCCGCACCGTTCGCGTCATAGGACGGACACTGCTGGCGCTCCCCCCGCGAGTCCAAACCGGCCGGTGAGGCGCGACGCGCGCGACTGGAGGCGACTCGCGTCACGGGTGGCGCGGCCGAGGAGCGCGTGTGTTGCCGATGAGAGTCGCGCCGGGTACCGTGGACGCCGAGCGCGGCGGGCGAGGCAACGCCGAGCCGAGGCCCGAAGGGCCCGGCGCCGCGCGACGGCGGAAGGCCGACACAAAGGTCCTCGGCGTGCCGAGTCGGTGCAATGAGGCCGCGAGGCGTTTGCCGACGCGGAGCGCGGGTCGCGCCTCACCGGCCGCTCCACTCCGGCGACCGCGCACCTGACAAGGCGCTCCACTCCGGTGCGGACGCGCCTCAAGCCGCTCGTACAACAGTCGCGACCTCGCTACCCGAGCCCGGGATCCGCGCTCACGCCCTCGATCTTCGGCACGTTCGGCATCCGCGGCGCAATCGTCTTCTGCGCGCGCAGATACCGCGCCGCCACTTCCCAGATCGGCTCGCCGCCCGCCTGTTTCGCCTCCTCGGACACGGCTGCCCAGCCGGCGACCGTGTACTCCTTCGAAGGCTCGATCGCCTTGCCGCGAAGCTCCATCCGCGTAACGCGTCGACCGGTCGGCGCATAGGGATCGATGGCGTACTGCATTCCGCCCACGCGCACCATGTCCCCGCCCTGTTGATAGTACGGGTCGGGGTTGAAAAGGTTGTCGGCCACGTCCTCGAGAATCGTCTTGATCGTTTCGCCGGTCAGCTTGTTCACCGTGACGTGCGGATAGGTGATCGCCGTGTGATCGAGCAGATCCTCGTAGCGAATCGTCTCGCCGGCCAAAAGCGTCGGACCGAAACGAAAGCCGGGCGAGAACGCGATCTCGGCGTTCTTCTCGGCCATCAGCGCGTCGAGCAGAAGCTGGTCGAACGTGCCGTTGAAGTTGCCGCGGCGATACAGGACCTCGCCCGTCACGGCGAGCTTTTCCGAGAGCCTGGCGTCGAACGGTCCGCGCACCTTGGCAATGAGCGCCTGCATTTCGCGATCTGCGGGAAGAAGATTGGCAAACACCGGAATCAGCCGGTAGCGCGTGTCGGCGACCTTGCCTTGGCGCACATCGAACTCGACGAGCCCGACGAACTTGCCGTTGCTGCCTGCGTTCGTGACGAGCGTCTTGCCGGCGCGATTCGCAACGAGACTTGGTTGCGGAACGGCGTCATGGGTGTGGCCACCGAGGATGACGTCGATGCCCGTGACGCGTGCCGCAACCTTCAGATCGACGTCCATGCCGTTGTGCGACAGCAGCACGACGATCTGCGCGCCTTTCGCGCGCGCCTCGTCGACAGCTTTCTGCAGGCCTTCCTCCTGTATCCCGAACGTCCACTCGGGAACGAAGTAGCGCGGATTCGCGATCGGCGTGTAGGGGAACGCCTGCCCGACGATGCCGACGGGCACCCCGTTGATCCGCTTGATCACGGACGATGGAAACACGGGGTCCCCGAAGTCGGCGGTGCGCACGTTCTGCGCGACGAAATCGACGCGGCCCGCGAAATCCTTGTCTGCGACTTCACGCACGCGGTCCGCACCGTAGGTGAATTCCCAGTGCCCGGTCATGACGTCCACGCCGAGAAGCTTCGCCGCTTCCACCATGTCCTGTCCGCGCGTCCACAGTGACGTCCCGGACCCTTGCCACGTGTCGCCGCCATCCAGCAGCAACGCGCCCGGGCGGTCGCCTCGCAAGCGGTTGACGAGCGTCGCAATGTGCGCGAATCCACCCATCCTGCCGTACGCGCGCGACGCCCGCGCGAAGTCCAGATAGGTGAACGCATGCGCGTCGCGCGAACCCTTGGCGATCCCGAAATGCCTGAGCAGCGCTTCGCCGACGAGATGCGGCGGCTTGCCCCGCGCGTCTGCGACGCCGAGGTTCACGCTCGGCTCTCGGAAGCGAACGGGGTTGAGCTGCGCGTGGCAGTCGGTGATGTGCAGCAGCGCGACATTGCCAAATGGGGCGAGGCTGCCGTAGAACCGTTCGCCGTCGGCATCGTCAGCGGCGAACGCCTCTGCAAGCGGCAATCCGGAGACCGCGGCGGCAGCCAGGCCCTGCAGGAATTCGCGGCGCCTCATCTCATCGTCGGCTGGCTTCGCAAAGCCACGCGGCGGGAACGACGACGATCACTGATTGACGGGCGATGCCGGATCCATCAGCAGCGCGACCACGTCGCGGATCTGCTGCTCGGTGAGAATGTTTCGGTGACCGAACCGCGGCATGTTCGAGCACGCATTGAACGCTTCGGCGTTGTAGATCTTGCTCCACGCGTATCTGCGTGTCTCGTCGGTGAAGCCGCGCAACTTGCCGAAGCCGAGAAGCGACGGGCCGATCGTCCCGTATGCGACCTCGCCCGGCGAGAGCTGATGACATGCGTAGCAGTTTGCGCCGGCGGGCGTGGTCGGATCGTCGGAATATTGAAAGCCCTGGCCGCTCTGTGCGATTCGCTCGCCGCTCTTCCAGTCTCCCACCAGCTTGCCGTCGGCAGGAAAGCGGATCGTCGCCAGATTCGCCTGCTGAATCTTCTCGGCTACCGAGGGGGGCAGCGGCTGATTCGCGTACTCGCTGCACAAGCGCTGCGTCTCGTCCTGGTCGAGGCGATCGAGCTGCGCCTGGCCGCGCGGCTTGAACGACGCCTTCATCGCGGCTGCGGCGCGCGCTCGAATTTCCCCGTCATTGGATGGCGTGCCGGCGCATCCGTGAAGCGCCAAAGCAAGGACGAGCGGGACCGGCGCTGCCGCGAGCAGCCTGCGGAGAATCCGGTTTTGCATCGGTCGCACTCCGTCAGCGCTTGATGGCGGGGCCGTCGAACGCTGCGCCGTTCGCACGTGCCGCAAGGTACGTGGTGAGGGCGATTGCCGCATCCGATCCAAACTCCAGCTCGGGAAAACGCTGCTGGCGGAAGCAGTCGTTGAGGCGCCACTCGAACGTCCTCAGCTCACCTTGCGAGACGCGGTACGCCGGCCAGGTCGTGTAGGCCTTCTGCGCGCCTTCGACCTTCGTCAGGTTCGGCAGGTCCTGCAGCCTTATCCGCTTGCCGTCGTCGCCGTGGCAGGTCGCGCAGGCGAAGTCGTGCGTGCCGCCGCGATAGAAGAACATGCTCTCGCCGAGCGCGTACATGTCGCGCACGTGCGGGTCGTCGAGCGAGACGTTCATTTTCACGCCGCGCGACTGCGATGTCACGTACGCGGCCAGCGCCTCGAGATTCGATTTCTGCTGATTGCCGTTGCCGAACTTGTTCGCAGTCGCGTCCGCTTCCGTCATGCCTTGCTGGTTCACCATGCAGAAGACGAGGCGCGACTCGAGGTCCATCACGCGGCCCGCGTCCGGGAAATAGCGCGGGAGCGCGGCATAGGCGCCCTTCACGACACCCGGCCCGAGGCCCAGGTCGCACGTCGTGAACGACACGTTCTTCGGGCCCTGCAGCTTCCTCCACAGTTCCTCGCCGCGCGCCTCCCACAACTCCGCCGGATTGCCATCCTGGAGTGCCTCGCGGTACTTCGCGATCTCGTCGACGGTCGACGACTGCGCGTACGCGCCCCCGAACACAGCGCCGAGCGCAGCGAGCGCAAATGCGTTGATGCTCGCCCGGCGCTTCATCGGTTGCATGTCGTTCCCTCGCACACGGCCGGCCGGCAATCAGGCGATCACGACTTCGTCCGTGCGCGTTTCGTCATGGTTGTCCGTCCAGGTGATCTTCACCTTGTCGCCCTTGGCTCCGCCCTTGAACTTGAACGAGACGAACGGGTTCTTGGCGATTGCGGGACCCCACTGTGCGGCCAGCACCACCTTGTCGTTGTGCATCACCTGCACGTTCTGGATGAACCATGCGGGAATCGTCTTGCCCTGCGCATCCTTCCGCTGGCCGGTTTCCATCTCATGGCTCATCAGCACCTTCACCTCGGTCGAATCGCCGATCGCGTTCGCCCGGATCTTCATCGGATCTGCCATCGCGCGCTCCTTCGTCCGGGTCCTGCCGTCAGCCGCCGCGACTATCCGCCGCAACCGCCGAGCGTGACCTTGATTTCCTTCGACGCCATGTAGTACTTGCCGTCGGCCTTGACAAGCGCGAACACGTTGGACGTCTGGCCCATCTTGATGCGCGTCGACAGCGAGGGCTCGGTCCCGGCGGGGATGTCGAAGACGGCGGCGAGCATGTTCGGATTCTTTTCGACCAGGATCGCGATCGATTGCGTGTTCGGCACCTGGCTCGTGATGCCGATCGGCACGACGGCGCCGTTCTCGGCGATGTCGGGCGTTGAGAAGAAGGCGATGTCCTTGCTCGGCACCGGTGCGCTTCCGCCCAGCGCCTTCATCGTTTCATCGAGTGAATGGGTGTCGAACGCGCTCTTGTTCCATTCCGCCGCGAACGCGTCCCCGGGCTTCCACCAACCCGCCGCGGCAATCAGCGCGAGGAGCGTCACGCCACCCCCGCGCTTCAGTGCATGCCTGCGCCCTGCGTCCATTCCGCCTCCGCCCTGACTCGAACGATGATTGTAATCGTCCACCCAAGAGAGCTTCGCGACCAGCTACAGCAGCGCCGGCGCGCGCACGCAAAAGCACAGCGAGCCGGTGCGCTTTGAATCGCACGGCTCTCCGGCAGTGCTAGCGTGCTACGGGACGAAGGCCCGCCGCTTCAAAGTCTGATAAGTCAGTACCGCCGATAGCGATCGGCGAACGGTCGCTGCGATCAGTGAACGGTCGCGCTCGTCAGAAAGCGCAGCAGGTGACCATTGACGAGACGATAGAAGCCGTCGGCGACGTGTTCGGCCTCCTCGAAGTCCGCCTGCGTGAAGGCGAGCTCGGTCTCGCCATGACGGGCTTCGAGGACCACGTCGTCCGCGACCGTGAATTCGTCGGGGATTCGCATGTACTCGGTTTCGAACACGACACCATCGATCACGACGAAGTCTGCATCGTGCATCGTGTCGGACAGTTTGGTCGTCATGGCGTCCTCATAAGGTGGAGAGCTTCGAAGCACTCCGTTCAAACCCACAGATCGGGCCGAAAGGTGGGACGTTCAAGACTGGCCGAAGGCGCTTTCGACGACCTGCGATGACGATTGGATGATGCGCGAGGTGCCCGGAGGTGTCGAGGCGGAAAACGCGCTGAATTGCGTCCGCCTTGCGCCTACGCGAGGCAGGACTGCGCCGACGAAGCTGGCGGCGCGAACGGTCGATCAGGGAACCAGCGCGCGCACGAAGTTCGGCAGGGCGAGAGCCGCGCGGTACGCGTCCCCGTTCATGTACTGCAGGCGCGGCAGCTTCCGCTGCGAGATGCGCAGGTCGATCGCCGCTGCCGAATGCGCGCGGGGATCGAGATTCGCGGAGCAGCACGCCATCATCCACAGTCCCCCATACAGCGGAACCGACGTCAGATAGGGCGTCACCCGCTTGAACGCGCGCCCGAGATCGGCGAGCGCGGTGCGTACGCGGTCGGGATGGGCAACCGGGCTTCCGACGTGCATCGTAAGTGCACCGTTCGACGTCAACCGGCTTGCACAAGCTTCGTAGAAGTCGGGCGTATAGAGCGCGGTCGAAGGGCCGCCGGGGTCGGTCAGGTCGAGCACGATCATGTCGTACTCGTCGGTCGAAGCGCGCACGAACTCGAAGCCGTCCTCGACCCGGACGGTGACGCGCGGATCGTCGAGCGCTCCATGATGCACGGCGCGCAGATGCTCGCGCGAAATGTCGATCACCGCCGCATCGATTTCCGCGATCGTCACGGTTTTCATCGACGGATGCTTGAGCAACTCGTCCGCCGAACCGCCGTCGCCGCCACCGATGACGAGCGCTCGCTCCGGACCGGGATGAGCGAGCGCGGCCACATGAATCAGGTTCTCGTGATAGAAGAACTCGTCGCGCTCGGACGTCATGAAGTGGCCGTCGAGCCGAAAGAGCTTGCCGAACGCCGCGCTGTCGTGCACTTCGACGTCCTGGAAAGCGGACCGGAACTTCGCGATCGCCCGCGACGATCGCACGAAGATGCCCCAGTCGTCCGTCAGATATTCGGTCATTACGCCGGGCGCGAGGTCGCCCGGCGTGCCCGCTTCATCCGTCATGCGTCATCGAGCTGGATCGCGCAGAACGAAGTGCTTCGCCGGGCAGCAAGGGGGTGCCCGCTTCCCGGCCGCCGCGATGAATGGCCTGGAAGCGCGTATGCGCAGGCTGCAGCGCGCGCTCGAGCGCCTCGAACACGCGTTCTGCCTTGGCCGTGTTGTCCGTCGTGTAGTTGCAAACGTAGACGTCGACGGTCACGAAGCCCGCTTCGGGCCACGTATGAATGGCGAGGTGTGATTCCGCGAGCAGAACGGTGCCGGTGACGCCGTGCGGCTCGAACTGGAAGAAGCGATCGCCGACGATCGTGAGACCCGACTCGTCGACGGCCCTGCGGCACAAGTCACGCAATGCATCGGCCTGCGTCAGCAAAGGTTCGGCCGGGCAACCGTACCATTCGCCCAGCAGATGAATTCCTTCCATCGCATGTACCCTCCAGGAACTGCTTCCGCGCGGGCGTCTTCCGGATCCCGGAGCAACCGTTGCCAAATGTGTCGTGCCTGATGGAGCGCCGCGATGGCGACCATCCGTATATTCGATACAACTCCCGCGCTTTCGCGCGAAATCGAAACGCGAAATTATGGCACAATAGTTGTGCTTCCGCCATTGAATTCAAGACCTTCGCGCCGGTGTCCCGCCGGTGGCACGTCCGCTCGGCGCAGCTTCCTCCGATGCAAGAATCCGTCGCGCTGTACAAATCCGCCGCAGAAGTGAGCGATACCGATCTCGCCAACGCCATCCGTGTGCTCGCCATGGACGCGGTCGAAGCGGCGAAGTCCGGGCATCCGGGCATGCCGATGGGCATGGCCGACATCGCCGTCGCCTTGTGGAAGCGCCATCTTCGACACGACCCGGCGAATCCGCACTGGCCCGATCGCGACCGCTTCGTGCTCTCGAACGGCCACGGCTCGATGCTCCAGTACGCGCTTCTTCACCTGACCGGTTACGACCTGCCGCTCGACGAGCTGCGCAAGTTTCGTCAGCTGCATTCGAAAACGCCCGGCCATCCGGAAGTAGGCGTGACGCCGGGCGTCGAGACGACGACGGGTCCGCTCGGGCAGGGATTGGCGAACGGAGTCGGCATGGCGCTCGCGGAGCGGCTGCTCGCCACGCAGTTCAACCGTGCCGGTCACGAGATCGTCGACCACTACACGTACGTATTCGTCGGGGACGGCTGCCTGATGGAAGGCATCTCGCACGAGGTGTGCTCGCTCGCGGGCACGCTCGCGCTCGGCAAGCTGATCGTGTTCTACGACGACAACGGCATCTCGATCGATGGCCGCACGAGCGGCTGGTTCACCGACGACACGCCGCGACGCTTCGAGGCCTACGGCTGGCACGTGGTGGCGGGCGTCGACGGCCATGACGTCGCCGCCGTCAGCGCCGCGATCGACGCCGGCAAGAATGAACGCTCGCGGCCGACGCTCATCTGCTGCAAGACCATCATCGGCAAGGGCGCACCGACCAAGGCCGGGACGGCGGAGACGCATGGCGCTGCGCTCGGCGAGCGCGAAGTCGCGGCCACGCGCGCCGCACTCGGCTGGGGATATCCGCCGTTTTCGATCCCGCGGCCGGTCTACGAGGCGTGGGATGCCAGATCGCGGGGCGCTGCAGCGGAGCGCGAATGGTCGCAGCGATTCGAGCAATATGCGACGGCGCATCCGCAGCTCGCCGCGGAGTTCACGCGACGCACGTCGGGCCATCTTCCCGACGACTTCGACGGGATCGCCGCGCGCTTCGCGGCGTCCCAAGCCGCGAAAGGCGAAAGCATCGCCACGCGCAAGGCATCGCAGCAGGCTATCGAGGCCTACGCGGGCGTACTCCCGGAAATGATCGGCGGCTCCGCGGACCTCACCGGATCGGTTTTCACGAACTGGTCGGGCAGCGTTCCGGTCACCGGTGCCCAACCGGGCAACTACATCAACTACGGCGTGCGCGAGTTCGGGATGGCGGCGATCGCAAGCGGCCTCGCGCTGCACGGCGGATTCATTCCGTACACGGGGACGTTCCTGACGTTTTCGGACTACATGCGCAATGCCGTGCGCATGGCCGCGCTGATGAAGCTGCGATCGATTTTCGTCTTCACCCACGATTCGATCGGTCTCGGCGAGGACGGGCCGACCCATCAGTCCATCGAGCATGCAGCCAGTCTGCGGTTGATCCCGCAGCTCGATGTCTGGCGACCTTGCGACACCGTCGAAACCGCGATCGCGTGGAAGCACGCCCTTGAGCGGAGCGACGGCCCCTCGGCACTGCTATTCACTCGGCAGAACGTCGCGTTCCCGGCGCGCGATAGTGCCGCCTTCGCGTGGATTGAACGCGGCGGCTACGTGCTCGCTGACTTCGAAGGCTCGGACGGCCAGCCGCGTGTCGTCATCATCGCGACGGGCTCGGAAGTGCCGCTGGCACTTGCCGCGCGCGATGCGCTGCGCAAAGACAACATCGCGGTCCGGGTGGTTTCGATGCCATGCACGCAGGCCTTCGACCGGCAGGAGATCGCTTATCGCCATGATGTGCTGCCGGCGGGCGTCCCGCGTCTTGCCGTCGAGGCGGGCGCAACGGAGGGATGGCGCAAATACGTGGGCGCCGTCGACGATCCCCACGCGGCCGTGATCGGCATCGACCGCTTCGGCGAGTCGGCACCCGCCGGCGTCCTCTTCAAATACTTCGGCTTCACGAGCGAGCATGTCGCGGAAGTCGCTCGCGCCCTCGCGAGCTAGGCCAGGCGCGTCGTGCCCGTGTCGATCCGCCCTGCCACGGCCGAAGACGCGAGCGCGATCGCGCGCGTGCGCATCGATTCGTGGCGTGCAACGTACCGGGGCATCGTGCCCGACGCGTACCTCGACAGCATGGACGTCGATGAGAGCACACAGTTGTGGGACCGCGTCCTCTCGGCGGACAGGACGGGCGCGAGCGTCTTCGTCGCGGAAGACGACGGCCGCATCGTCGGCTTCGCCGCGGGCAACATGCTGAAGGAACCCCGTCATGAACTGAATGCCGAACTTACGGCGATATACCTTCGGCCCGACTACCAGCACGCCGGTATCGGGCGACGGTTGGTGGAAAGCGTGGCGCGTGCCGAGCGAGCGCACGGCGCGAATGGGCTGATCGTTTGGGTGATATCCCGCAACAAGCGGGCGCGGGCGTTCTACGAGGGGCTGGGCGCAACCCTCCTGATCGAGCAGCCGTTCGAGTGGGACGGCGTGCCGCTCGTTGAAGCGGGTTACGCGTTTCGCGATCTCGATTCGCTGATCGACGCGTGCGTGCGCAAAGTCGACGAGCGGCCGTCGACGCTGCACTGATACGAATGCCCTGGCGCCTCGTATCTCTCGAGGCGGCGGCAACAACGAAGAGGAGTGCCATGACCATCAAAGTTGCGATCAACGGCTACGGGCGCATCGGACGGAACATCCTGCGGGCCCATTACGAGGACGGCAAGAAGCACGACATCGCGATCGTCGCGATCAACGATCTCGGAAGTCCCGAGACCAACGCGCATCTCACCCGTTACGACACGGCGCACGGCAAGTTCGGCAGGCGCATCGATGTGGAGGCGGACGCGATGGTCGTCGAGGGCGATCGAATCCGCGTGTTCGCGCAACGCGATCCGGCGCAACTTCCGTGGCAATCCATGGGCGTCGACGTGGTGCTCGAATGCACCGGACTCTTCACGACCAAGGAGAAGGCTTCCGCGCACCTGCGCGGCGGCGCACGCAAGGTCATCATCTCGGCGCCCGGAGGCAAGGACGTCGACGCGACGATCGTCTACGGCGTGAATCACCAGAAGCTCAAGGCGTCCGATACCGTCATCTCCAATGCATCGTGCACGACGAATTGCCTCGCGCCGCTCGTGGCGCCGCTGCATCAGCGCATTGGCGTGGTCAACGGCCTGATGACGACCGTGCACGCCTACACGAACGACCAGGTGCTGACCGACGTCTATCACGAGGACCTGCGACGCGCGCGGTCCGCGACGATGAGCATGATCCCGACCAAGACCGGCGCAGCGTCGGCGGTGGGGCTCGTGCTGCCCGAGCTGAACGGCAAACTCGACGGTTACGCAATACGGGTGCCGACGATCAACGTGTCGATCGTCGACCTCACGTTCATCGCCGCGCGCGATACAAGCGTGGAGGAAGTGAACCGGGTGATGAAGGAGGCCTCGGAGACCGGACCGCTTTCCGGCGGCATCCTCCGCTACAACAGTGCGCCGCTCGTATCGGTCGACTTCAATCACGATCCCGCGTCATCCACGTTCGACTCGACGCTGACCAAGGTTTCCGGCCGGCTGGTGAAGGTGTCGAGCTGGTATGACAACGAATGGGGATTCAGCAACCGAATGCTGGATGCAACGGTTGCGCTGATGAATGCGAAATGACACCGTTGCACCATCGGGTCCACGATGTCCGAGATCCTGATCCGGCCGATTGCGCTCGCGGACATCGAGCAGTTCCACCAGGTGACGGACGCCGTCATGCGGGAGCGGAAGTTTCTCGCGTTCGTCGAGGGGTTTCCGATCGACGAGGCGGCGCTGTTCGTCGCGCGCAACATGCGGCTCCGCAATCCGCAGATCGTGGCCGATCATGACGGTCGCATCGTCGGTTGGTGCGATATCCGCCGGGAGAGCATTCCCGTCTATTCGCACACCGGTCATCTCGGGATGGGAGTGCTCGCGGAATATCGCGGACAGGGTCTTGGCGAGCGGTTGATTCGCGCGGCGATCGAGGCGGCACGACAGACGGGCTTCGAGCGCATCGAGCTCAGCGTGTACGGTCGCAATGCCGCTGCCGCGACGCTGTACCGCAAGGTCGGCTTCGTGCACGAAGGAACTCGCGTCCGCGGGAAGAAGCTCGATGGCGAATACGACGACGTGCACATGATGGGCCTGTTGCTGTGAACAAGCGCGCCGCTTGCGGCGGCTGATCGGAGTTGCTCATGAACGGGACGGATTTCCTGCGGCTCGCCGACGTCGACGTGCGGAACAAACGGGTGTTCATCCGAGCGGACCTGAACGTGCCGCAGGATGAGGCGGGCCGCATTACGGACGACACGCGGATACGCGCGTCGATGGCGGCGGTACGGGATGCGCTGGCGCGCGGAGGCGCGGTGATGGTGACGTCGCATCTCGGACGACCGGTGGAAGGAACGCTGTCGCAGGCCGATACGCTCGCGCCCGTGGCGGCGAGGCTGGGCGAGCTCCTCGGGCGCGACATTCGGTTGATCCGCGATTGGGTAAACGGCGGGTCGTGGCATGCCGAGCTCACGTCGGGCGATCTCGTCATGCTCGAGAATTGCCGGGTGAATCCCGGGGAAAAGCAGGACAGCGTCGAGCTCGCCCAACAGATGGCGCGCCTGTGCGACGTCTACTGCAACGACGCGTTCGGCACCGCACATCGTGCCGAAGCGACGACGCACATGCTCGCGAAGTACGCGCGCATCGCGTGCGCGGGCCCGCTTCTCGCGCAGGAGCTCGATGCACTCGGCCGGGCGCTAGGGAACCCGCGGCGCCCGCTTGTCGCGATCGTTGCGGGAGCGAAGGTGTCGACGAAGCTCACGATCCTGCGCGCACTTGCGGAGAAGGTGGACACGCTGATCGTCGGCGGCGGCATCGCGAACACGATGATCCTCGGCGCCGGCAACCGGATCGGCAAGTCGCTCGCCGAGCCGGAGCTCGTCGACGAGGCGCGCGCCATCCTCGATGCATTTCCGGGCAAGGTGCCCATGCCCGTCGATGTCGTGTGCGCCAAGCGATTCGCTGCCGATGCCGCTCCCACGATCAAGGCCGTGGCCGATATCGCCGACGACGACCTGATCCTCGATATCGGTCCGCAGACAACGGCGATGCTCGCATCGATCATCGGGGCGGCCGGCACGATCGTGTGGAACGGTCCCGTCGGCGTCTTCGAGTTCGACGCCTTCTCCGAAGGCACGCGGGGGATCGCCGACGCCATCGCGTCCTCGGACGCATTCTCCATTGCGGGAGGCGGTGACACGATAGCGGCGATCACCAAGTTCGGCATCACCGACAGGATCGGCTACATCTCGACGGGCGGTGGTGCGTTCCTCGAGTTTCTGGAGGGAAAGACCCTTCCGGCCGTCGCAGTGCTCGTCGAGCGCGCGAGCGAAACGGCGGCTCGCTGACGCGGATCAATTGCCGTACCATCCCCCGGTCGGCGCGTTTCGGAACGTCTCCACGTCGCCGGCTTGACCGCTTTCTCCATGCCCCGCTCCACGAAGATCGTTGCAACGCTTGGTCCGGCTTGCAGCAAGCCGGACGTCCTGCGTCGCATGCTCGCCGCAGGCGCCGACGTCGTGCGCCTGAATTTTTCGCACGGCAGCGGCAAGGACCATGTCGATCGCGCGCAGCTCGTTCGGGAGGTCGCGCGCGCCCTCGGCCGCGAAGTCGCGATCATGGCCGACCTCCAGGGTCCCAAGATCCGCATCGGCAAGTTCGCGAGCGGCAAGGTCGAGCTCGTTCCGGGTGCACGCTTCGTGCTCGACGCCGAATGCGATCTTGGCGATGCAACGCGGGTCGGCCTCGACTACAAGGAGCTCGTCAACGACGTCGCTCCCGGCAGCGTGCTCCTGCTCGACGATGGCCTCATCAAGCTCGACGTCGAGACGGTCGAAGGCTCACGGATCGTCACGCGCGTCGTGCTCGGCGGCGTTCTGTCGAATAACAAGGGCATCAACCGCATGGGCGGCGGCCTGTCGGCGCCCGCCCTCACCACGAAGGACATGGAGGACGTCAAGACGGCCGCCCAGTTGGAAGCGGATTATCTCGCCGTGTCGTTTCCGAAGTGCAAGGAAGACATGTACATGGCGCGGCAGCTGATGCGCGCCGCCGGTGGCCGCGCGTTGCTGATCGCAAAGATCGAGCGCGCGGAAGCGATTCCGGCACTCGACGAGGTGATTGCGGCGTCGGACGGCATCATGGTCGCGCGCGGCGACCTGGCGGTGGAAGTGGGCAACGCGGCGGTGCCCGGCCTGCAGAAGCGCATGATTCGCGCGGCGCGCGAGCAGAACAAGCTGACGATCACCGCGACACAGATGATGGAATCGATGATCCACAATCCGGTTCCGACGCGAGCGGAAGTGTCGGACGTCGCGAACGCCGTGCTCGACGGCACGGACGCGGTAATGCTGTCGGCGGAGACGGCGGCCGGTCGCTACCCGGTCGAGACCGTCGATACGATGGCGCAGATCTGCGTGGAGGCGGAGAAATCGGATCCGGTCCAGCTCGATCGGGACTTCCTCAACCGGACCTTCACGCGGATCGATCAATCCATTGCGATGGCCACGCTCTTCACCGCGTTCCATCTGCAGGTCAAGGCCATCGCATCGCTCACCGATTCCGGGTCGACGGCGCTCTGGATGTCGCGCCACAACTGCGGGTGCCCGATCTTCGCGATCACGCCGAAGGTCGAAACGCAGCGTCGCATGGCGCTCCTGCGCAACGTCACCTCGCTCTTCCTCGAGCAAAGCAACGATCGCGACGAGGTGCTGCGCGCCGCCGAGGACGCGCTGCTGGCGGGGTCGCACGTTCAGCGCGGAGACCTCATCGTGCTCACGATCGGCGAGCCGATGGGCAAGTCGGGCGGCACCAACACGATGAAAATAGTCAGGGTCGGGGACCACCGCTCCTGACGCGCAGCATGACGGGGTCGGAGACAATTTCCGGAAAGTCGCAGCGAGTTGTCGATGTCGGGAACATGACGGCGTAAAGGACGAATCTCCGGGGAGCAGCAGCGAAAGCTCGACGCAGCGTCCGGAAATTCGGTCTGATCTCGCCCTGCACTAATCGAGGAGTCCGCACTTGCAGCGTCCGTGGTGGCAACGCGTCCTCCTTTCCGTCTGGGTTCGCCCCGTGCTGCTCGTGCTCGTCCTGCTCGTCCTGTGGGACCTCACGATCCGCCTGTTCAGGATTCCGCCCTACCTGATCCCTTCCCCGTGGTCGGTCGTAGCGCAGCTTCAGGCCGAATGGCCGCGCCTCCTCAAGGAAAGCATTCCGACGACGTACGCGACACTCGGCGGCTTCGTGCTGTCGATTGCCTTCGGCATTCCGATGGCGCTCGTGATCGCCTACTCGAGGACCGTCGAAAGCTTCGTCTATCCGCTGCTCGTGTTCTCGCAAAGCGTGCCGAAGATCGCGATCGCGCCGCTCTTCGTCGTGTGGTTCGGCTTCGGCATCATCCCGAAGGTAATCGCAGCCTTCATGCTCGGCTTCTTCCCGGTGGTCGTGTCGACGGTGATGGGGTTCAAGTCTGTGGACCCCGACATGCTCGATCTCGCCCGGTCGATGAAAGCCGGACGGCTCGAGACGTTCATGCGCATCAGCCTGCCGCAGGCGCTGCCCTCGATCTTCGCGGGACTCAAGGTATCGATTACGCTGGCCGTCGTGGGAGCAGTCGTCGGCGAGTTCGTCGGGTCGAACTCCGGAATCGGCTACCTGCTCCAGATCGCGAACGGCAACTTCGACCTCCCGCTCATGTTCGCCGCGCTCACCGTGCTCTCCGGGATCGGTGTCCTGCTGTTCGTTGCCATCGACGTCGTCGAACGGCTGATGATCCCCTGGCATGCGTCGCAACGCCACGATCTCGCCGCAACTCCGTAACCTGCATCTTGTCGCGCAACCCAACATCGAACGTTCAAAGGAGGAATACACCATGATGAAGCGGCTCGCCTTTCTCGCCGCAGCGCTCTACGCCCTGTCTTCCGCACCCGCGCTCGCGCAAGGCAAGGACAAGGTCGTGCTGTTGCTGAACTGGTACGTCTACAGCGAGCACGCGCCGTTCTTTCTCGGCAAGGCGCGCGGTTACTACGACCAGGAAGGCATCGACCTCGACATCCAGGAAGGACGCGGGTCGGGCGTGACCGTGCAGGCCGTCGCGGCCGGCACGGCGAACTTCGGCTACGCCGATGTCCCGACGATGATGAAGGCCGCCTCGAAGGGTGCGCCGGTCATCGCCGTGGGCGTCGCGCTGCAAACGTCGCCGATGTCCGTGATGGGCTACGCCGACCACAACATCCGCAAGCCCGAGGACATCAAGGGGAAGACTGTTGCGGTGACGCCCGGCGACTCCATGTCGCAGATCTGGCCGTTGTTCCTGAAGAAGACCGGGCTCAAGGATTCAGATTTCAAGACGGTTGCAGGCGATGCACAGACCAAGCTCAACGCGGTCATCAACAACCAGGCGGACCTGCTGCTCGGATACGTGATGGACCAGGCGATCAAGCTGCAGGACGCGACGCACAAGCAGGTGTATCCGATTCGCTTCGCCGACTACGGCGTCAACATGGTGTCGAGCGGAATCATCGTGCAGAAGGATTTCCTGAAGCAGAAGCCGGACCTCGTGAAACGGTTCATGCGCGCGACGACCAAGTCGCTCGAGGAGGCCGCGAAGAATCCGGAAGCCGCCGTCGATGCGATGCTCGCCGCGAACCCCAAGTCCGGCGTCAAGGACACGGCGCTCGTTGGCATGAAGAACACTGCCGCGCTGTACAAGGGCCCGGACAATCCGAAGGATCTGCCGTTACGCGTCGGCGAAAAGAACATGAACGAGACGCTGGCACTGCTGGTCGAATATGGCGGGCTCGACAAGTCGAGCGCCGGCAAGGCGACCGACTACTATACGAACGACTATCTGCCGTAACCGACGTTGCAGGACGCCGCGTTCGCGAGCGTGCTGCATCCCGTCCCATGCAGCCGGCCCTAGCCACGCGCGCAGCTCTCCACCCGAGCAATCCCGCCGTGGCGCGCGCGCTGATCGAACTCGTCGACGTCGCGAAGACATACCGGACACGCGACGGCGAAGTCGAATCCCTGCGGCCTCTGACGTTCGACATTGCGGACGGCGAATTCCTGGCGGTCGTGGGTCCTTCCGGATGCGGGAAGTCGACGCTGCTGAAGATGGTCGCCGGCCTTCTGCCTTCATCGAACGGCCGGATTCTGCTGAACGGCAAGGAAGTGAACGGGCCGCCGGACGACGTCGGCATCGTGTTCCAGAGCCCGGTGCTCCTCGCGTGGCGCACCGTGCTCGCGAACGTCATGCTGCAGATCGAGATGCGCCATTTGCCCCGAGACCAGTACCTGCCGAAGGCGCACGCATTGTTGCGGATGGCCGGCCTGCAGGAATTCGAGCGCAAGCTCCCGTGGCAGCTTTCCGGCGGGATGCAGCAACGCGCGTCGATCTGCCGCGCGCTCGTTCACGATCCCGCCGTGCTGCTGATGGACGAACCGTTCGGCGCGCTCGACGCGATGACGCGGGAACGAATGAACCTCGAGCTGCAGCGTATCTGGTACGAGACGCGCAAGACGGTGCTCTTCATCACGCACAGCATTCCCGAGGCGGTGTTCCTCGCCGACCGGGTGCTCGTGATGACCGAGCGTCCGGGTGCGATCGCCGCGATCTACGACGTCCCGCTCACACGCCCCCGCTCGCTCGCCATGATGGGCGATCCCGCGTTCATCACGCTGACGCAGACGATCCGCAAGCATTTCTATTCGCAGGGCACGCTCGACGCCTGATCCGCCGTCCGTGAACAAACGAGCCCTTCGCGCGCCGCGCTTCGCCGTGACCTCGGTGGAGTGCTTCGAACGTCCCGTCACGCTTCGTCTCCCGTTCAGGTTCGGCGCTGCAACCGTGGACGAGGCGCCGCAGGCGTTCGTGCGAGCGACGATCCGCGCCACCGACGGCCGGGTCGCCTCCGGCGTTGCGGCGGACATGATGATCCCCAAGTGGTTCGACAAGTCGCCCGACCGCTCGAACGAGCAGAACGTCGAGGATCTCCGCGTCTCGCTGATCTTGGCCGGCGAGGCCTACACGTCGAATTCCGCACCGCGCAGCGCGTTCGGACATGCGTCGTTTCACTATCGCGCGCTGCTCGACCATGGCGTGGCGCGCGGATTGAATGCGCTCACGGCATCCTACGGCGCGGCGCTCGTCGATCGTGCGGTACTGGACGCCCTGTGCCGGATGCGCGGCGTATCGATCGGCACCGGGCTATGGCTGAATCTCCCGGGGCTCGGTGCCGACCTGACGCCGGATCTCGCGCATTTCGATTTCGACGCATTCCTGTCGACGCTTCCGACGCTCACGTCCATCGACGCCCGGCACACGGTCGGCATGATGGATCCGCTCACCGCCGATGACGTCGACGATCAAGCGGCGCCGAGCGACGGGTTGCCGGTCGCACTCACCGACGTCGTCTCGTTCTACGGAAATCGCTATTTCAAGCTGAAGCTTCGCGGCGACGTCGCGGCCGACATCGCGCGGCTCGTCCGCATCGCATCGGTGCTCGAGCCCCTCGGCGAATACCGGGTCACGCTCGACGGCAACGAGCAGTTCGCCGACATGCATGCACTCGATGCGTTTCACGACGCGCTCCTGGCCGAGCCGCGTCTTGGACGTCTGCGCGAGGCGATCCTGTACGTCGAGCAGCCGCTGCCACGCGCGATTGCGCTCGAAGCCGATGTCCACGCGTTCGCGCGATCGATGCCGCTCATCATCGACGAGTCGGATGCGACGATCGATGCATTCCCGCAGGCGCGTGCGCAAGGCTACGCCGGTGTATCGAGCAAGAGCTGCAAGGGCTTCTACAAGTCGCTCTTGAACGCCGCGCGCTGCGTGCGCTGGAACGCGGGATTCGCGGCGCTACCGGCTTTCATGACGGGCGAAGACCTCACCGCACAGCCGGGGATCGCCTTGCAGCAGGATCTGGCGCTCGCCGGCCTCATCGGCCTTGGGCACGTCGAGCGCAACGGTCATCATTACGCCACCGGCTTTGCGGGCCAGCACGCGAGCGTCGCGGAGCAGCAGGGCTTTCTCGCGGCGCACCCCGACCTCTATGAGGCGTTCGGCGCAGGCGTGCGGCTCTGCATACGCGACGGTCGCATCGCGCTCGGCTCGCTCGCCGCGGCCGGTGTCGCGTCCGCAGCCTGGCCCGATCTCGCGACGATGAAGCCTATGCGCGCACCGGCCGCGCCCGGCAGGTCCTCTGACACGACTCTCGCAGGAACTTGACCATGAAAGAGCACCGCGTCGGCATCATCATGAACGGCGTGACCGGCCGCATGGGCACGAATCAGCACCTCGTCCGGTCCATCAACGCGATTCGTGCACAGGGCGGCGTCGCGCTCACCGATGGCCGCCGGATCATGCCGGATCCGATCCTCGTCGGACGAAACGCGCAGAAGATCGAAGCACTCGCGCGAGCGCACGGTGTCGCCCGCTGGACGACCGACCTGGACGCCGCGCTTGGAGACCGCAACGATACCGTCTATTTCGATTCCGCTTCCACGGGCTTGCGTGCGCAGCTGATTCGACGCGCAATCGAGGCAGGCAAGCACATCTATACGGAGAAGCCGGTCGCAACGACCGTCGACGATGCGCTCGACCTGTATCGCCGTGCAGAGCGGGCGGGCGTGCGCCACGGTGTCGTTCAGGACAAGCTGTGGCTGCCGGGGCTGTCGAAGCTCAAGCTTTTGATCGACAGCGGGTTCTTCGGTCGCATTCTTTCGGTGCGCGGCGAATTCGGCTACTGGGTGTTCGAGGGCGACTGGCAGGAGGCGCAGCGGCCGTCGTGGAACTACCGGAAGGAAGACGACGGCGGAATCATCGTCGACATGCTTTGCCACTGGCGATACGTCCTCGACAACCTCTTCGGCGCCGTCAGGAGCGTCATGTGCGTGGGCGCGACGCACATTGGCGAGCGCCGGGACGAACGCGGCGTGGCCTACGCGGCAACCGCGGACGACGCCGCCTACGCGACGTTCGAGCTGGCCGACGGCGTCATCGCGCAAATCAACAGCTCGTGGTGCACGCGTGTGCGCCGGGACGATCTCGCGACGTTTCATGTCGATGGCACGCTCGGATCCGCCGTCGCCGGCCTCACCGATTGCTGGATCCAGCCACGCGCGGCCACGCCCAAGCCCGTGTGGAATCCCGATGTTCCGCAAACCATCGATTTCTTCGCCACCTGGCAGAAGATGCCGAACAATCGCACGTACGACAACGCGTTCAAGGCGGAGTGGGAGCTGTTCCTGCGGCACGTCGTCGAAGGCGGCCCGTTCCGCTGGAACCTGCTGGAAGGCGCCAAGGGCGTCCAGCTCGCCGAGCTCGGCTTGCGCAGCTGGTCCGAGCGCCGCATGCTCGACGTTCCAAACCTGGACACGTGAATCCCGTGCGAACGATTCGATTGCCGCAACTGCGCGGAGGTCTGGCGGATTACGCGATCTCCGGGAAAAGCACGCCGCGTTCACCCGGATCACGACCGCAATGGAACCGGATCGCACTGGCGGCCGCGCATGTCGTCGCCGATCCGCTGGCGAACGTGGATCCGTGGCTTTCCGCCGCGGTCGACTGGGACGCGACGCTCGCCTATCGCCGTTTTCTGTGGGAACAGGGGTTCGGAGTCGCGGAAGCGATGGATACGGCCCAGCGTGGAATGGGGCTGGATTGGCCGACGTCCCTGGAGCTGATCGGCCGCACGGTGGCGGCGTCACGCGACCTGCACGGGGCAGTCGTGTTCGCAGGCGCCGGTACCGATGAGGTTGCGCCAGATGCCGACGGCTCGCTCGAGCGCGTCATCGAGGGCTACGTCTCCCAATGCGCGGCAATCGAACGTCTTGGGGGACGCATCATCCTGATGGCAAGTCGCGCGCTCGCTGCATGCGCGCGCTCGGCCGAAGACTACGTCCACGTCTATTCGCGCGTGCTGGCGCAGGTTCGCGAGCCCGTGATCCTCCACTGGCTGGGAGAAATGTTCGACCCCGCGCTTGCCGGCTATTGGCTGGGTCGCGCCGAGCGCGGCGGCGATCCCGCGTACGCGCGCGCGATGGACGTCTGTGCCGGGATCATCGCGGCCAATGCCTCGAAGGTCGACGGCATCAAGATTTCGTTGCTCGATGCGCACAAGGAAATCGCGTTGCGCGCGCGGCTCCCGGCCGGCGTGCGGATGTACACGGGCGACGACTTCAACTTCGCCGAGCTGATCGGCGGCGACGCAACCGGGCATTCCGATGCACTGCTCGGCATCTTCGACGCGATCGCGCCTGCGGCCTCCGCCGCGTTGTCTGCGCTCGCCGCCGGCGATCGCGCCCGCTTCGACGCGATCCTCGCGCCCACGGTTCCTCTTTCGCGCCACATCTTCGCGGCGCCGACGCGCTTCTACAAGACGGGCGTCGTATTCATGGCATGGCTGAACGGTCACCAGTCGCACTTCACGATGATCGGCGGGCAACAGAGCGCACGAAGCCTCGTGCATCTTTGCGAGCTGTTCCGGCTCGCCGACGCCGCATCGCTGCTGACGGATCCCGAGCTTGCCGTTGCACGCATGCGCACGTTGCTCGCGCTGCACGGCATCGAGTAACGCGCACCGTATCAGCGAACCACGCAGCCAAACTGATGGCGAACGGTCCCGACCCTGGTTTGCTGTCGATCAACACGGCGACGGTCCGCGCGCAGTGGTCGTTGCCCGACATCATCGCGGGTCTCGTGCGCCACGGCATTCGCGGTATCTCGCCCTGGCGAGATCAGGTGGCTGCGACAGGACTGGACGACGCAGCGCAACGCATCCGCGATGCGGGCCTCGTCGTAACGGGTCTTTGTCGCGGCGGCATGTTCCCGGCGCCGGACCGCGAAGGACGCCGGGCCGCGTTCGACGACAATCGGCGCGCAGTCGACGAAGCACTGACGCTCGGCGCACAGTGCCTGGTGCTCGTCGTCGGCGGACTGCCGAGGGACCGTAACGGAGCGATCGTGTCGCGCGATCTGATCGGCGCCCGGGAGATGGTGCGCGACGGCATCGGCATGCTGCACGAGTATGCGCAAAGCGCCGGCATGCGTCTCGCCATCGAGCCGCTGCATCCGATGTACGCCGCGGAACGCGCGTGCGTGAACACGCTTCGCCACGCCAACGAACTGTGCGACGAGCTGGCGCCGAATGGCAAGGACGGCCTCGGCGTGGCCGTCGATGTCTATCACGTGTGGTGGGACCCGGAGCTTCGCGCGGAGATCGTGCGCGCGGGAGAACGCGAGCGGCTCTTCGCGTATCACATCTGCGACTGGCTCGTCCCGACGCACGACCTCCTCAACGATCGCGGAATGATGGGCGACGGCGTCATCGACCTTCCGCTGATTCGATCCTGGATGGAAGCCGCCGGGTACCGCGGCATGCACGAGGTCGAGATCTTTTCGTCGCAGAACTGGTGGAAGCGCGATGGCGACGAAGTATTGTCGACGTGCCGGCAGCGGCACGCGGACGCGAGCTGAAGAGCGGATGCGGCCGGAGACGATTCCACCCGAATGCGTCTCTTGACCCCATTGAAAACCCCGGCGGCCCGCCCGGCTCAAGTCCGCTGAATCCGGGTGGCGCGGGCGCAACCAGTTCTTCGAGCCAATCGAAAACCCCGGCTGACCGCGCCGGGGTTTTTCCGGGCAACAGCCCGTCAGGCCCTGCGTCCTCTGGGGGCAGCGGCGCGCGCCG